>OMCM01000004.1_pt1 | contig 277390 bp, 270 predicted proteins | sample 1645021 | NCBI WGS metagenome assembly OMCM01 (sample SAMEA103958142, study PRJEB25191) | human gut metagenome | biome: human-associated habitat [ENVO:00009003]; feature: intestine environment [ENVO:2100002]; material: feces | place: Germany | collected 2013/2015
GAGGTTTATTCTCATCATCGCCGTGATTTATCTTGCTGCCGCAGTAGGGACAGTATAGCGCCTGGGGACGGATAAGTTTCTTGCCGCAAATTTCGCAATTCATAATGTACCTCAAAAACTATCACAATATCGTATGTTCGGTTTTCAAAATGCCTCCCGAATGATCGCATTCAGGAGGCAAGTCCATTACATCTGTGCCAGTTCAGCAAAACTCTGCTTCATAGCCGGGTAAAGCTTGCGGTACATCGCATATACTTTTTCGTATTCAGAGGTGTTTTCCGCAATCGGCTCCTGAATCTTCTCAGGCTTGATGACTGCACGGCATGCCTCGGGAACGCTCTTGTAGATTCCGGCGCCAACTGCCGCAAGGAGCGCAACTCCCAGCGCAGGACCCTCCTTGTTCTGGGTAGTCTTTACCTGGCAGCCGTAGAGGTCTGCCAGCATCTGACGCCACAGCGGAGAGGTTCCGCCACCGCCGCAAGCCATCATGTCGCTTACGTTAATGTCCATTTCGCGCATTACTTCAACGCAGTCGCGCAGGGAGTAGGACACGCCCTCCATTACGGCACGGAGCATTTCCTTCTTCTTGTGCATGGTGGAAAGTCCGAAGAACACGCCGCGCGCGTTCGGGTCAAGGTGCGGAGTTCTCTCACCATTGAGGTAAGGCATGTAAAGCAGGCGGTTTGCGCCGATGGGAACGCTTCCTGCTTCCTTGTCCATGAGGTAATAGGGGTCAACGCCCATGGAAAGGGCTGTTTCCATCTCTGCCCAGGCAAAGTTATCCCTGAACCACTTGAGGGAAAGACCAGCGGACTGAGTTACGCCCATAACATGCCAGCAGCCGGGTACTGCACAGCAGAATGTGTGCACTCTTCCCTTCTTGTCGATGGAGATGTTGGAGGTGTGCGCAAATACAACGCCGGAGGAGCCGATGGTGGTGAATGCCTTTCCGTCCTCGACAACGCCGGTCCCCACTGCCGCCGCAGCATTATCGCCTGCGCCGCCGACTACGGGGGTGCCGACCTTGAGTCCGGTCAGTTCAGCAGCCTTCTTTGTAATAGTACCCGTGATCTCCGGGGATTCGTACACCTTTGCCAGCAGGGACTTGTCGATTCCCAGCTTGTTCAGCACCTCGTCGGACCAGCAGCGGTTCGGGATATCCAGCAGCTGCATTCCGCTGGCGTCGGATACCTCGGTGGCATACTCGCCGGTGAGCATGAAGCGGATATAGTCCTTGGGCAGGAGGATATGACGGCACTTCTCGTAATTCTGCGGCTCGTTGTTCTTCACCCACATGATCTTTGCGGCGGTGAATCCGGTGATGGCTGGATTAGCGGTGATCTCGATCATTCTGTCAGCGCCGACTTTATCGGTGATCTCAACGACCTCCCTGGCGGTACGCTGATCGCACCAGATGATGGATTTGCGGATAGGCTGGTTCTCAGCGTCCAGCATTACAAGTCCGTGCATCTGGCCGGATAGTCCAACACCCTTGATGTCCTCCGGGTTGACCTTGCTCTCGGCGATAACGTCCTTGATACCGTTCACGGAAGCATTCCACCAGTCCAGCGGCTCCTGCTCCGCATAGCCGTTCTGGGGAGTGTAAAGGGGGTATTCGTAAGTCGCGGAAGCTACCGGAGCGCCGTCCTCAGAGAAGAGTACGGTCTTGGTGCCGGAAGTGCCGATATCAACTCCTAAAATATAAGCCATGTTTGTGTTCTCCTTGATGATCAGATAGTACCCCAAAGGGTCGTTGAAACGCCTTGTGTAAACGTTTATACATTTAGATTTTAATACATTGTGCCCAATTTGTCAAGGGGTAATATTTTTTTTTGGTGCAATAGTACAAAAAAACGGGGCAATTATGTAATTACCAGCAAAAAGCGCGTGGATCCACCCGGGATTCACGCGCAACAAAAGTCATATTCACTCTGCAAGAGCCGCTCGCACCTCCGACAGGAGCTGTTCCGGTCGGAATGGCTTGCTGAGAACTCCGGAATTGGTGCTGCGTATTTTCTCCACAGTTTCCGCGTCCTCCGCGGACGTGAGGAATACCACCGGGATCTCAATTCCGCAGGAGCGCAGCTTTTCGTAGGTCTGCAATCCGTCCATGCCGGGCATGAGGACATCCATCAGAATAAGGTCTGCGCCCTTTTCCGCCAGCACAACGCACTTCTCCCCGGAACCTGCGCTGACAGTGCTGTAGCCGTATTTGCGCAGGACGAATTCCGTCATGCGGATATTCATGGGTTCGTCATCAGTAATGATTATCAGTGGCATTGCGTTCCGTCCTTTCAAGGGATATTACTGCAATAATATAAGATTATTATATCACTTCACAGCAGACACGTCAAGCACCGGACTGCATTTATATCAAAAATGTTATGGTTCCCATTACATAAACGTATGAAGTATGTGATAGATTAGTCTACATAACGTTGACTTTTTGAGTTAATTGTGTTATAATATACATATGTGAATAAAAGCACAATCTGTGAAGAAAGGCAGTCTATTATGGCAGTAACAACACGCAACAACAGCGATAAGAGAGTTATCCGCACCAAGAAAGCAATCCGCACCGCCCTGTTCAAGATCATGGAAAGCAAGGACATCACCTCCATCACGATAAGCGAACTCACGGCTCTTGCCAATGTCAACCGCAGGACTTTCTACACCCACTACAGCAACATCACGGATATCCTTGACGAAACGGAATCCGAGATCGTGGACTCCCTCACTACCATAATCTCGCGCTTTGACAGCGCCAGCCTGGTGGACAGTACATACACGATATTCCTTGAGCTGAGCAAGCTCATCACCGAGCAGTACGGATTCTACTTCCACCTGATGAAGAGCGATTTCCGCGGTGTGCTCGTATCCAGAATGAAGACGGTGCTGAAGGCTTCCGCCGACAAGATCCTCGGGAATTTCACCATCACCTCCGAGGAAAAATACGTCATTCTGATGGCTTCGTTCATCAATGGCGGATTCCTGAACCTGTTCCTTGAGTGTAACAAATCCGGGAAGAACGTTTCCATCGACACCGCTGCCCGGGTCGCAAGCGTAATGGTGGATTTCTGCGTAAAGAACGTACCGGAAATAACAGACACGATCAACAATACCGAGTTCACAAAGAGATAAGAAAATCCCGGAGCCAAAAGTTCCGGGATACAGCTTATCGTATAAAATCTTTTGCTCGCGAAGCGAGCTTTTGTAATTCATTTTTTGACCTAGCTTTGCCGGGTCAAAAAATACTGCTAACCGCACAAGTGTGCGAATTGCCGGCATAGCCGACAATGAGTGCGCGCAGTGCGGTTGTTCGGCGGAAAAGCCCCTTTAGGGGATTTTTCGACGTTCTAAATCCCGGAGCCGAAAAGCTCCGGGATATTTTTATGCTTCGTTCATAGTTCTGATAACGGAGCGCATTGCGTCAATCGGTTTCTCGTTCTTGTCGAGGGTGACCTTTATGTGCCCACGGTCGGCGGTTTCAAGCAGCATTCTCTTTCCGCAGAGTTTCGATACTGCCGCTATCTTCTTCATGTCGAACTTTCCGAGATAGAACAGCAGGTCGTTGTTCATCTGGGTGATCTCCACAATGTCCGCGGCGCTCGCCATATTGCGCAGCCGTGCCACCTCGATAAGTCCCAGGACGGATTTGGGCGGATCGCCGTAACGGTCGATCAGCTCGTCGGTGACGTCTATGCTGTCCTCCTCCGTCTGGATACGCGCGATCTTGCGGTAGCAATCCACGCGCTGTGCCTGGTTGGAGATGTAGTCCTCCGGGATAAACGCGTCTATCTTGATATCCACCAGACATTCCTCCTTGTGGACGTCCTTCTCGCCGCGCTCCTCGCGGACCGCTTCGTCAAGCAGCTGCAAATACATGTCATATCCAACGTTGGCGAGATGTCCGGACTGGTTCGCACCAAGGATACTTCCGGCGCCTCTTATCTCCAGGTCACGGAGGGCTATCCGGAATCCGCTTCCGAACTGGGTGAACTCCCTTATCGCGTCCAGGCGTTTCTGAGAGATCTCGGACAGCACCTTGCCGCGCTGGAACGTGAAATACGCGTAGGCGCGCTTGTTGGTTCTGCCGACGCGTCCGCGCAGCTGGTGGAGCTGCGCCAGTCCCATGTAGTCGGAATTCTCAATGATCAGCGTGTTGACGTTCGGCACGTCCACGCCGGTTTCTATAATTGTGGTGCAGACCAGTACGTCAAGGCTTCCGTCAAGAAGCTGCCTCCATATTTCCAGCATCTGCTCCTCGGTCATCTTGCCGTGAGCTACCCCAACGCGCGCCTCCGGAATAAGCGAGCGTATCTTCTCCGCACAGCTGTAGATGGAGTCTATGCGGTTATGGATATAATACACCTGACCGCTGCGGCGGAGTTCCTTCTCTATCGCCTGCATGATAACTCCCCAGTCGTGCTCCATGACGTAGGTAGTTATCGGCTGTCTGTCCTGGGGCGGCTCGTCAATTACGCTCATGTCGCGGATTCCGCTCATCGCCATGTTGAGCGTTCTCGGGATAGGCGTTGCTGACAGCGTGAGGATATCCACGCCGTTGAACATCTCCTTGAACTTCTCCTTGTGGGCGACACCGAAGCGCTGCTCCTCGTCAATTATGACAAGACCCAGATCCTTGAACTTGATGTCCTCCTGAATTATACGGTGAGTACCGATGAGTATATCCACGCTGCCGTTCTTCAGCCGGCGGAGTATCTCTCGCTGCTCCGCCGGGGTCTTATGCCTGGACAGCAGCGATATATTGATCGGGAATCCCTCCATGCGGTTGCAGAAGGTCTGGAAGTGCTGCCATGCGAGTACTGTCGTGGGGACGAGTACCGCGCACTGCTTCCCTGCCTCGGCGCACTTGAACGCCGCGCGCAGAGCCACCTCCGTCTTGCCGAACCCGACGTCGCCGCAGAGCAGTCGCTCCATCGGGACGGGCTTCATCATATCGGATTTTATCTCGTCAATGCAGCGCAGCTGGGAGTTGGTTTCGATATAGTTGAAGTGCGCCTCGAAATCCTCCTGGAGCGAATCGTCCGGTGGGAATTCAAAACCCTTGCTCTTCATTCTGCGCGAATAGAGTTCGATAAGTTCGCTCGCCATCTCCTTTGCCGCTGCCTTAGCCTTCGCCTTGGACTTCTGCCACTGGTCGGAATTCAGCTTGTTCAGCTTGACGGTATTCACATCTCCGGAGCCGATGTACCTTGACACGAGGTCAAGCTGCGTTACCGGAATATGCAGGACGTCCGCGCCGGCATAACGTATCTTGATATAGTCCTTGGCAACGCCGTCGGTTTCGATCTTGTGCACGCCGTCGAAAATCCCGATTCCGTGGGAGTAATGCACAACCAGGTCGCCTATTGCGATATCCGCCAGGGAGCGTATTTCCTCGCCGGGCTTCTTCTTTACTGTGCGCTGCTTCCTGCTGGCGTGGACCGCGGTGTGAGTGAATACGGCAAGTTTGACGTTGCTGTACTCAATACCAGCGCCGAGGGTTCCCGGAATCACTATGATCCTGCCGGGAAGTGGCTTTTCGGGATCGGCGGCGAGGTCAGCCTTGAATCCCTCGTCCTGGAGGTCGCTGGCGAGGGTGTGCGCACCCTTTTCAGTGCCGGAATAGATCACGCAGGCGAATCCCATCTCGAGGTAGCTTTGCAGTTCCGTGCGAAGTACCGCAAGTTCGCCGCTCCACGGGGAAGTCTGAATCGCTCCCTGGACGTCAAGCAGCAATCCCAGCTGCATATCGCGGCCGCGGATAAATGTATCTAAATAAACACAGGTGCGCTCGTCCAGTTCGGAATTCAGCTCCGACTTGGTGAGCATGAATCTGTCCAGACCGCGGCAGATGTGCTTTTCCTCTGTCTGTATCTTCAGATCTTCAGCATGCTGCATTGCCAGCGCGCGGTAATTCTCCCGGACGGACGTATTTTCGCAGACGAAAACCGCTTTAGCATAGTCGAATATCGTCGCTTCCTTGTCATAGCACAGTGGGAAGAAACGGTCAGTGGTGCTGAGCGTTATCCCACCCCGGAGTTTCTGGCAGACTGTCGCGAGCTGCTCGCGCATTTCCGGGGCGCTCTTTCCACGGAGCTTCTTGCTGAGCGCTTCGATTTTTTCACACAGTTCCTCCGGGGAACTGAACAGCATTTCCGCCGCCGGGGATATGCGGATAGATTCTATCGGCTCAGTGCGGCGCTGGGTGTCCGTGTCGAAATACGTCAGGCTGTCGATGGTATCTCCCCACAGCTCCAGACGGCAGGGCGACGCGCTGCTCGGAGGGAATATGTCCACAATACCGCCGCGCACGGAGAACTGCCCGGGACCCTCGATGAGGTCGCAGCGCGAATACCCGGCGGCTATAAGACGCGCAGACAGCTCGTCCAGCGGAATATCCATGTCCTGGGAGAGAGTCAGGGTGCGCTCCTCAAGTACTTCCGGGGGGATCGTCAGCTGAGCCGCCGCTTCCGGGGAGCAGATAACAGTGCTACACTCACCGTTCAGCATGGCGGAAAGCGCGTAAATACGTTTGTGCTCGTATTCCCGGGAAACCGCTTCAAAGTCCCCGAGCAGAAGCTCCTTCGCCGGGTAAAGCAGCGCTGTCCCGGCGCCGTACATCGCGTTAATATCAGTACAAAGACGTTGCGCTTCCGCTTCATTTTCGGCTATGGTGAGCACCGGGCGGAGCTGCTCCTTGTGGAGTAATGCTCCGATAAAATGCGCCTTGTGTATATGCGAAACGCCTGTCACAAGGGCAGGCAGCTTCTGTTCTTCATCGAGGTATTTGCTCAGCTTGCGGAATTCCGGGATAAGCTCCGCAGCGTTATAAAAGAGTTCCATCGTCGTTTCCTCAGGAATTGAATTTATTCATTGCTTCGTTGATTTTGCCGTCAACGATAAGCTCCACGGCGCTGACAGCGTTGTCCATTCCGGCTTCGAGTACCTCCGCCTGCTCCTTCTTGAAGTGACCGAGCACCCAGTCCGCAAGGGAGTAATCCGGATGCGGCTTTGCGCCGACGCCCATTTTTATGCGTGGGAACATATCCGAGCCGGAAAGGTAGATAATGCTCTTTATCCCGTTATGTCCGCCGTCGCTTCCCTTTCTGCGTATCCGCATTTTGCCCGGCTCAAGGGAGATATCGTCGAATATGATCAGCGTTTTCTCCGGAGGTATCTTATAGAACGCCATCGCTTCCGTCACAGCCTGTCCGCTATTGTTCATATAAGTGGTCGGCTTCATTATCAGGCAGCGCTTTCCGGAAATCATCGCGTCGCAGGTGAGGGACTTGAACTTCAGCTTCTTGCAGTCGAGCTTGTACTTGCTGCACAGGGTGTCGATCGTCATGAATCCGATGTTGTGGCGTGTGCCTTCGTATTCCGTGCCAGGATTCCCCAGACCGCATATGATGAACTCCACCGGACCCTGCGGCTCGGGAGCGCGCTCGGATTCGAGCTTCTTGAAAATATCGAGAACTGACATATTTATTTGCGCCTTTCGGGTGATTATTCATGTGCTTTATAACGCACAAAATCCACTCACAGCAGGGCTGCGAGTGGCATTATCTGTGATTTTGTCGCGATCCGGGAATTAAACCAGATCGTTTGCGTCAAAGGGGTCTCCGCACTCCGGACAGAACTTCGGAGGATTAGAGGGATCCTCCGGCTTCCAGCCGCACTTGTCACAGCGATAAACTGGTGCTCCGGCAGGTCTGGGCTTGCCGCAGTTCTGGCAGAACTTACCCTTGTTCACCGCGCCGCAGGAGCATGTCCAGCCTTCTGCCTCAGCCGGCTTAGCTTTTCCACAATTAGCACAGAACTTGCCGGTGTTTGTCGCGCCGCACGCGCATGTCCATGTTCCCTGTGCAGGTGCCTGCGGAGCTGCCGCCGCCTGCTGGGGAGCCTGTGCCTGCTGCTGTGCGCCCATCTGATAGAGTGCCTGCGCGTTGAATCCGCCTTGCTGCTGAGCCATGTTCATGCCCATGAATCCCATCATTGCGCCGCCCTGGTTTCCGGCAGCGGTCTTCATTGCGGAAGCCTGTGCCTCTACCAGAGTTGCAGCCGCCATGTTGGGATTGCGCATTACCGCAGTTTTCTGAAGGTTGGTGATCATCTCCTGCTGATCCTCAGGAAGGCTCGGAGGATTCATCGCGAAGTTGGCAACAACTATTCCGCGTGCTTCGCCCCACTTCTTGGAGAGCACCTCGTTCAGTGCATCGCATATTTCCATAGCCTTGCCGGGGAGCATGCTGGGACGCACGCCCTGCTCGGAGATTTTGCCGAGGGCAGGCTGGAGCGCAGTCACGATCTCGGACTTGAGAGCGCTGTCGAGATTGGAGCGGTTGTATGTATCCGCGAAATTACCGCAGACGTTAGTGTAGAAGAGCACCGGATTTGTGATACGGTAAGTGTATTCACCGTTGCAGCGGAGCGTAACGTCCACATCAAGACCGATATTGTTATCCACAACACGGAACGGGATCGGGGTCACAGTACCATAACGGTTGCCCATGATCTCCTTCATGTTGATGTAGTATACGCGCTGATCATGAGCCGCCTGACCGCCGTAGGAAATACGGGTGCCGATATCCTTTAGGGAATTCAGCAGGCTATCTCCAAGATTTCCGGAGAATACCGAGGGAGAAAGGGCGGATTTGAATTCGAACACGCCTGCCTCAGCAGCAACCTCGGAAACCTTACCGTCAACAACGATCAGCGCACACTGACCCTCGTTGACCGCAATAGCAGAACCGTCGGTGATCACGTTGTCATCGCCCTTGTTGGTACCCCTGGAACCAACGCGCTTATGTCCCTTTGTCGCAAGGACGTCGTTCGGAAGAGAATCACAATAGATGTATTCCTTGTACTGGTCGGCGAGGTTACCGCCGACTGCATTGAGAGCTGCTTTAATGAGACCCATGATGTGCTCCTTTCAAACTTTGGATTACAATTTACTTATGTATATATTTTATCGCAAAATCTGTAAATTGTCAAGACATTTTTATTAAATTTTGTGCTTGACAATTTGTTGGATTTGTGATATAATAAAGTAAATTTTCGGGGTGTAGCGCAGTTGGTAGCGCGCGACATTTGGGATGTTGAGGCCGCAGGTTCGAATCCTGTCACTCCGACCATAATATGAAAACGGCAGCATTGCGATATGCTGCCGTTCTTAATTTATACGCATGCCAAAAGGGCTGTTTCCAATGGGAAGCAGCCCTCTGGTTTATGTAGCAATTCCTGCAAACTGGCTCTGGTACAGGTCGTAGTAGCAACCCCTCTGAGTAAGTAGCTCATCGTGGTTGCCTGCCTCGACTACTTGTCCGCCCTTGATTACAACGATCTTGTCCGCGTCGCGGATCGTAGACAGACGGTGCGCAATAATAAGGCTCGTTCTGCCCTTCATAAGCGCCACCATTGCCTCCTGAATGTGCATTTCGGTTCTGGTGTCAATGCTGGAAGTAGCCTCGTCCAGAATAAGTATCTTCGGGTCAGCAAGCACCGCTCTCGCAATAGAGATCAGCTGGCGCTGTCCCTGGGACAGATTACTTCCGCCCTCGGAAAGCATTGTGTTGTACCCATCCGACAGCTTGGAGGCGAAGTCGTCCACGCGCGCTACCTTTGCCGCCGCAATAACTTCCTCGTCCGTCGCGCCGGTCCTGCCGTAGCGTATATTCTGCGCGATCGTATCCGAGAATATCACGGTATCCTGGAGCACTATGCCGATACTTCCACGGAGCTTCTTCACCGGGACGTTCCGGATATCCTGACCGTCCAGCGTGATTACTCCGCCGTCAATATCGTAGAAGCGCGTCAACAGGTTGACTACGGTTGTCTTACCGCTGCCTGTCGCGCCAACTATCGCAATTTTCTGTCCGCTCTTTACCCACAGGTCAAAGTGCTTGAGTACCTGCTCGCCCTTGACGTAGGAGAAGTCGATGTCCTTGAAGTTGATATCGCCCTTTACGTTCTCAATCTCGAACGGCTCGCTGCCGCCCTCGTCCTCGGGTTCACTGTCCATGACCTCGAACACACGCTCTGCGCCGGCAAGCGCTGACTGGATCTGCGCGTACTGGTTCGCAATCTCGTTGATAGGTCTGGTGAACTGCTTGGAATATGTGATGAACGCCTGGATAGTACCTATAGAAATATAGAGCATATCCGTTTCAGGTCTGGAAGCAAGAATTGCGCCCACAACCGCGATCAGCAGGAATCCGAAATTGCCGATCGTATTCATGCACGGACCCATGGAACCGCCAAGTATCTGTGCCTTTACGCCCACGGATTTCAATTCGTCGCTGGTGCGGTTGAAGTCCTCGCATATCTTTCCTTCGTGGGTGAAAGCCTTGACCGTCTTGCAACCGCTGACTGCCTCTTCAATCTGACCGTTCAGCTGTCCCAGCTTGGACTGCTGCATCGGGAAATACTTCCGCATGAACTTAGACAGGTACTTCGTTACGACAAGCGTCAGCACGATTGTCACCATGCTTACTAGCGTCATCAGCCAGGAATGTATCAGCATCATCACAAAGCAGCCGATCAGCATGATCACGCCGGAAATCAGCGAACCGAGGGACTGCGACACGGAGTTCGACACGTTCTCGACATCGTTAGTCATGCGGCTGAGGATATCGCCGTGCTTGTGGGTATCCATGTACTTTATCGGAAGATGAGATATCCGCGCGAAAAGATCCTTACGCATTACACGGACGGTGTACTGCGACAGCATAGCCGCAAACAAGTTCTGGAAATAAGTGAATATCGCGCTGCTGAAATACACCACCGCCATTATAACAAGCCACATTATCAGTGTTCCTGCGTCAAGCTTCGCGATGGCGTCAATAGCGTTAGCCTGTATCGTGGGTGCGATTACATTCAGCAGAGTTGCGCACATCATTACCGCCAGCATGGCAATGATAAGGCGACGGTTCTTTCCTATATAGGAAAGTATGCGCTTGAGAGTTCCCTTGAGATTCTTTGGCTTCTCGCCGGGCATCATTCCGGGAGGACCTCCCCTGCCGGGACCTCTGCCAGGTCCGCCAGGTCTGAGATTAACTACGGGAGCCTGTTTTTCAGCCAATCTGCTCAGCCCCCTCTCTCATCTGGGAATTGTAGATGTCGCGGTACACATCGCAGGTCTTCATTAGGTTGTTATGATTATCGAATGCAACTATGGTGCCGTTGTCTATTACAGCGATCTTGTCCGCGCGCATTACGCTGGCGACACGCTGCGCTATCATGATAACGGTGGTGCCCTTCAGCTTCTCGCGGAGCGTCTGCTGGAGCTTCGCGTCAGTTGCAAGGTCCAGCGCCGACATACTGTCGTCAAATATCAGTATCTCGGGATTCTTTACAATCGCACGGGCGATGGAAAGGCGCTGCTTCTGTCCGCCGGAAAGGGAGCTTCCCTTTTCCGTGATCATGTCCTTATAGCCGTCCGTGAATCCGCTGATGAACTCGTCCGCCTGGGCTATCTCCGCGGCACGCTTCACCTCTTCGTCGGTGGCGTCCGGGTCGCCCCAGCGGATATTCTGCTCGATGGTTTCAGAGAACAGCTCGCTCTTCTGTAGCACGAATCCTATCTTGTGGCGCAGTTCGTCCAGCTTGTATTCCCGTACGTCAACGCCATCGACCAGGACTTCGCCCTCCGTGGCGTCATAGAATCTCGGAATAAGGCTTACAAGCGAAGTCTTTCCGCAGCCGGTGGCTCCGAGGACTGCAACCGTTTCGCCCTTGTTCACGCGGAAATTTACGCCGGAAAGCACGTTTCCGCTCTGGACTCCGGGGTATCTGAACGATACGTTGCGGAATTCCACGGTCCCGTTTTCCGGAGTGCTGCCGGTGAAATTCCCGTCGGAAATGACCGGGTCAGCCTCGAGCACTTCGCGGATTCTGGAAGCGGAAGCGGTCGCCCTGGTCACCTGCTGGAACATCATGCCGATCATCATCATCGACATAAGGATCTGGGTAATGTAAGTAATAGCCGCCATGATACTTCCCACCTGAGCGCCCTCAGCCGCGGTGCGGACAGGCTCGCCGCCTATGTAGATGACTGCGATCACGGAAGCATTCATGAGTATCGACAGGATAGGCACCAGCAGCGCCATCAGCTTCTGAACGCGGAGGTTGGTGGAAACCAGATCGTCGTTAGCCTTGCTAAAACGGTCATACTCGTATTCCTCCCGGGTATACGCCTTGACCACCCGGGCACCGCTGACATTCTCCTGCACCACCGAATTCACGCGGTCGAGTTTGCTCTGTACCACGCTGAACAGCGGCGCCCCCTTGCGGAGAACAAGAATAATCACAACGATCTGTACCGGAAGTGTGAAAAGCAGTATATAACCGAAAGTCGCGTTGATGGAAAGCACCATTACGATTCCGCCGATAAACTGCATGAGAGTACGCACCATCATGCGCAGCGCCATACCGACAAAATCCTGGCAGGCGGTAATATCGTTGGTAAGCCGCGTTACCAGGGAGCCTATCGTGAATTTGTCGGTCTGCTGGAAGGACATCTTCATCACTTTTGCAAAAGCGTCCTTGCGCAGGTCGTTGGAGAAATTCTGTGCGGCAAGGTTTCCGAATACGCCGGACAGGATTCCGCCAACGCAGCCGAGCAGCGTGAATATGAGCATCTGTATGCCCAGATTCAGGATTATTCCAAAGTCCTGCCTGACTATGCCATCGTCAACGATACGGGACATGAGCGAAGGCTGAACGAGATCCATGCTGACCTCAAGGATCATGAAAAGAGGAGAAAGTACGGCGAAATACCAGTATTTCTTCAGGTATTTCAGTACTTTACTCACTTATGTCGCCTCCGAGTTCCTTGCGGAGGTTCTCGGTCATCTTGGCGAGAATCTTTCTGGCGGTTGCCATTTCCTTTTCGGAAACGTCCTGGAGCATTACCTGCTCAGCGCGGTCAAACGCTTCAAGAATCTTCTTGTGCATCTCTCTGCCCTTTTCAGTGATGTAAACGTGGGTTTCGCGGCGGTCAATGTCGTTCTTCTCACGGCGCACGATTCCCTCGCGCTCCATGTTGCGCAGGGTGATGCTGATGGTAGGAGCCTTCAGCTGGGTTAGATTAACCAGCTCGAGCTGGGTCATTCCGTCCTGCTCCATGAGCGGCTTCATGACGTGGCGGTAGGAGGAACGCATGCCGATAGCTTCCAGCTCCTTGCATACGAACTTGCCGAACATGAAAGACGCGTCGTTCACGCTCTTGATGGTTTCGTTCCCCTTGAACATGTAGGTGTTGTTGTTGCTGTTCTTCATTGTAGAATTCCTTTCTCCGTTGTAAGCTTCCGATATTTATGTTTACTTACTCAACTATTTATATTATAACGGATTTTTTGTTAAAGTCAATAATCATAAGGTGAAAAATAGATGAAAATTGACTATTGAAATTATGATATTTCACCAGAAAGATAATAACTCTTGTCATATTTATTGTTATATTGCAGATTATTCTCATATATGTGGTTTTTCCGAAATCCCACAAGTCAAAAAAATGTAACCGTTTTGTAATATTTCTGTAACCGACTTGACATAATTCAGCAAATAGTATATAATATGTAGTGGATTGTTTAAATTTGTTGTCGTTTTGGGGAATTCCATGCATGATCCCACGGATTTTTCCTGATCAAAAAGAACGGAGTTACTATATGTCACTAAAAAACAAAGCAGCGGCATTCTTTGCGGCTGTCCTGCTCGGAACTTCACTGTCACTTAACGCATATGCCTCGTCGGCGGACTCCAGGGAAACAGACGTGTATATTTCGCACGAGAGCGGTTATTATGATACTACGCAGTTCGTGACCATAATAAACGGCGTATCCACAGATGTATACTACACCACCGATGGCTCAAAGCCCGACACGGATTCCATGCTGTACGAGGGCAGGGCGATAATCGTCGAGGAAAACACGGTTATCCGCATGGCATGCTATTCCGAGGGTACCCTGGTCAGCAGCGATAAGTCATCTATCAAAATAAGGAGCGCTGTCCCCTCCGCCTCCTTGGACGGCGGAACCTACAGCGACAAGGCTAAGGTGAAGCTCACCTGCCTTGATCCGGCGGCGGATATCTACTACACTACCGACGGCTCCGCTCCCACAAAGGATTCCAACAAGTACAAGAAGGCTATCACGATCAGCGAAACCACCACGCTGAAGTTCGCGTCGTTCTCCGAGAACCTCGCCCGGAGCAAGGTGGTAACCGAGAAATACGTCATCAGCGAGGATCAGTTCGAGGATCCCAAGGCGCAGGCGATTTTCGAGCTGGTGAACGAAACCCGTGCGGAATACGGACTGAAGCCGCTCAAGGCTCTTACGGCGCTTACTGAAGCCGCTCAGGTGCGCGCGAAGGAATATTCGTACTGTCAGTCCCACTACCGCCCGGACGGAAGCCGTTGGGACACCATCCTAAGTGAATACGGTGTGAAGCGCAACACCCGGACCGAGAATCTCGCGTACTACTACTCCACAGCCAAGGGCGCGATGAAGTGCTGGATGAGCGACTCCTGGCACCGCGAAAATATTCTGGACCCCAACGCGGAATACATAGGCATTGGTCACTACTATAACGGCTGGTGTGACTACTGGTGCCAGCTCTTTATAGGTGGTGAATGATTTTGCTCAGCAAGCTGCTATCCCACGAAACCTGCGCCGAATGCAGGATCTGCTGCGGATTCACCGACAGCGACAAGTGGGAGATACCGATATTTGCCGGCGAGGAAGAATCCGCTGTCGCAGAGGGAACGGCGCCGGTCCGCCAGATTCCCGGGACTAAAAGCTGCGTGTTCGACATGGAATTCCACGGCAGTGAAATAATAATGTGCCCTGCCGCCAGCGACTGCGGCTGCACACTCGGTGAACAGCGCCCGTTCGACTGCATGATCTGGCCGTTCCGGGTGAACTCCCTCAACGGAATGCGCGTGATCACCCTTTCCCCGGTCTGTCCGGCAGTGATCAAGCTTCCGCTGGAGGAACTGTGCAGGTTCGTGAACTCCGACGGATTTGCGGAAAGGCTGTTCCGGCACGCGGCGGAATTCCCGGAAACCGTGAAGCCCTATGAACAGGGATATCCGATTCTTGCCGTTGAACTATAGCGACCTTGTACTTGTCGAATAAATAACTATCACAGGCTGCCGAGAAATCGTCAGATGCCAGAAACCCGTGTTGCGACTAGGCTTATTGCCTGTCGCAGCACGGAGTGACAACGCAGATGACGGTTTATCGACAGCCTGTAGCTGCTTTGAGCAGCTTTTTTATGTGAATAATGGTTAACATCTTCCCTGAATGTTAACCATAAGTAACATGATGTCAGTTTTGTTTGGTAGAAATAACATGCCCGAAGTGATACAATCATTCTATGAGGTGAAAACATGAGCATTGAATTCAACAACCTGAAGATATACCGCCGGGAGAGCGGTCTGACCCAGGAGCAGGTGGCTGAAAAACTGAACGTATCCCGGCAGGCGGTCGCAAAATGGGAAAACGGCGACACCCTCCCGGACATCGAAAGCTGCATTGCCCTGGCGGACCTTTACGGCACCACCGTGGATATCCTGGTGCGGAATCTGTCCTCGTACAACGCAAACGACGATGGCAAAAAGCACATATTCGGTCTTTCGAAGATGAACGACAAGGGTCAGATAACGCTCCCCAAGAAATGCCGCGAAGTATTCAGGCTGCACCCCGGCGACGCAATACTTGTCCTCGGCGACGAGGATAAGGGAATGGCGCTGGTCAAGCTCGGAAATCCTCTTGATATTCTTTCGCCAAAGGGAGGAAAAGACAATGACGGCAGTACTGACAAAGGGACTGACAAAAAAGTACAAAGAAAAAACGGCGGTAAGCGGACTTGACCTTTCGATAGAAAAGGGGGAGCTGTTCTCGCTCCTGGGAGTGAACGGCGCAGGTAAAACCACGACTATCCGCATGCTGACCTGCCTTTCAAAGCCCACTTCCGGGGAGGCTTTCGTATCCGGACACAGCACCGCGAGCGAATCCGCGCAGGTAAAGCGTATCGTGGGAATCTCACCACAGGATACCGCAGTTGCCGGGAATCTCACTGTCCGGGAGAATCTGCGGCTTATCGCCGGGATTTACGGATTTTCCCGGGAAAGGACCGCGCAGCGTATCGACGACATGACCCGTCTGTTCCGCCTGGAGGAAGTCCTGGATTCCCGGGCGAAAACTCTTTCCGGCGGCTGGAAACGCAAGCTGTCAATCGCCATGGCGCTTATCTCCGAGCCGGAGGTGCTCTTCCTGGACGAGCCGACCCTCGGACTTGACGTGCTTGCCCGGCGTGAACTCTGGAGCGCGGTGAAATCCCTAAGGGGGAAGATCACGATAATCCTCACCACCCACTACATGGAGGAGGCGGAACAGCTGTCCGACCGCATTGCAATAATGGTCGGCGGCAGGATCCACGCTGTCGGGACCCTCGGGGAACTGGAACAGCTGTCCGGAGAACAGGGACTGGAAAACGCGTTCGTCAGAATTGCCGAACAGGCAGGAGGTGCCGACAGATGAAAAAGGTGCTCGCATTCTCATCAAGGAACTTTAAGGAACTGCTCCGCGACCCTCTGAGCTACATATTCTGCCTGGGATTCCCACTTATAATGCTGATTATTATGAGCGTGATAAACGAGAGCATTCCGCCGGAAGCCAACATGACGCTGTTCCGTATTGAGAATCTTGCAGGCGGAATCGCAGTGTTCGGGCTTTCTTTCGTAATGCTGTTCACCACGCTCACCGTGTCAAAGGACAGATCCGGGGCTTTCCTGGTGCGGCTTTACGCCACTCCGATGAACAGCGCGGATTTCATTGCAGGCTACGCGCTCCCATGCCTGCTCCTCGCCGTGCTGCAGAGCGTGATCTCCTTTGCGGCGTCGCTTGTCGTGGCGTCAGTTTCCGGGAGCGGCTCGCTTACGGTGGGAGGTTCCCTGCTTTCAGTACTGACGCTGATTCCCGGAGCGGTGTTCTTTATTGCAGCCGGAGTGCTTTTCGGGGCGCTGTTCAACGAAAAGGCTGCGCCGGGACTGTGCTCTGTGATAATTTCGCTGGCTTCCCTGCTCGGCGGAGTCTGGTTTGACTGCGAAGCGGCAGGCGGCGCTATCTGGAACATCTGCCGGGCGCTCCCGTTCTACCACTGCGTTAAGGCGGCGCGCATGGCTTCAGTGCTGGATTTCAACGGAATTGGCGTACATCTGCTGATCATCGCTGCATACGCAGTCGTATTCGCGGCGCTTTCAGCGGTTGTATTCCATTCCAGAATGAAGGCGGATCTCGCATAATAATACAGGGCGGAATTTAATTCTGCCCTGTTGTTTGATTTATGAATCTTTTCCGGAAGCACAGCGCCATCAGCATGAATACAGCGGATCCGGCGAAAATTTCCGCCGGGTAGATCAGCAGCGCCTTTTCCGGGATTATCATCGGCAGGACTGCGAGAGCGCCAGCCGGCGGAATATACTGCCCGGCAAGCCGCATTATAGCTAGCGCCGCGGCGACCGCCAGAATTCCGGCGACGGTAAGCGGAAGTCCCAGGAAAGTGCACAATCCAAGGCGAAATGCGGCTCCGCACAGCGCGCAGCCGGTGATTATCAGCACAGTGCGCACAGGATTCTGCCGCGCGCGGCTTTCCGGGTTGGAGAACTCCGTGAATGCCACCAGGAGCGGCGGAGCCACGCAGAAATTCCACCCCAGGAACAGCACGGGAACTGCTATGACAGCGGCGCATGCCGTCCTGACGGCGGCGGATATCCAGCGGAATTTATCCGGGATAGAGAGCGGCGTGAATTCCTCGCGCTCGCGCCTGCCGCACTTCTCAAGAATCAGCTGCGCCAGCACGGTAAGTACAGTCATGATGACGGCGGATATCGGGTAGATGATGGATTTCGTATCCATGAGCACGGGAAGTGCCGCAGCGGAGATCATCGGCGCAAAGCTGGTGCGCGACAGCAGAAATATCACCTGGCACACCAGATATGCTCCGACAAGATTCGCCGCCTTTGGCAGAGGACTATACCTGACGATGAGTATTCCGAGCACGGAGCAGACCGCAATAAGAAGCATCATTCTGACCCGGCTGACGCGCCAGGACTGTTTCGGAGCAGCAATAGCGCCCACGGTCAGCGCAGTAATTTCCGGGAAGATGATCTCCTTCTCGCCGAGGAGTTCCGAAACCCCGATCATTGCGGCGGCGAGCAGGGTGCACGCCGCGGCGCGCAGGAGGAATCCGGTGCGCTCACCGCTCACTTGCAGTACTCCCCGTATTCACATCCAACATGCTCCGCCAGGATATCGTCAACCAGGTAGAGCTTTCCGTCATCGTTTCTGCCGTAAAGCTTGATTCTTCCGTGACCTGTTCCGCCGTTCCACAGGCGGTTGTGCCGCTTCGCACCGTCCGGGGATTCATAGTTCACCAGCAGCATTTCGGATTTGCTGCAGCGGATACGGCACTCTATCTTGCCATACGCGGAGGTCTGGGCGACATGCCACAGCACCTCGTCTTCGGTTTCGGTGCAATCGAATCTGGTCTGGGTGAACAACGCCGGCTTGGAGAAGTTGAACTCATACTCCCGACCCTCGTACCAGAATGCGGAAAGCAGCTTGCGGTCCAGGGGCTTTCCGGCGATGACGGGTCTTCCGCCGCCGATGTCGAATACACTGTTCTTCAGCTTCCTTCCGGTCAGGCTGCTGAACAGATCGCAGGAGGAAAGCCACAGCCATGGGGAGGTGAAATCCCTGCCCCAGTTCTTATCGGCGTATCCATAGCAGGTTTCCGGGTCAACCGTGTATTTCTCGCCCTGGTAGGTCACGGTGCCGGAATAAGCGGTTTTCATTCCCTCGGCGTGCCAGTACATGTCGAAAGCCTGCACTGCGCGGAACGGCTTCGCAGCGCCGTATCCAACGTTGAACGCCACCTGCTTGTCCAGCTTTAGGTCCCAGCTCATCTTGCCGGGATCGCACATGTATTCCGGGTGGGCGGCGCAATCCTCCTCGGAAAGGGACACGCTGCCGCGCAGGACGAAATCCGACGCGAAGCAGTCCGCCGCCATGACGGAATAGGGCGCGTTGCTGCTGACAGTCACGTCCTTCCAGCCGAAGAAGCGGTGAATCTGCCGTGCGCCCTCGCCCCAGGCGCCTGCCTTTATCATCAGATATGACGGCTTTATCCCGTTGCTTCTATTAAACGGGAGCTGCCCGTAAATCGGCATGCTTCCGCCGAACGCCGGATTACACAGGAAGAACTCGACGAAAAAAGACCGCTCTTCCCCGGTCTTTTCGTTTTTTCCGGTGAAGCTGTGCCACCACCAGTCGTAGCCTCGGGAGCGCAGCGGTCCTTTCAGCATACAGGCGTTCCGGTTCAGGTCATGAATATTGAATGCCATTGTAACATCTCCTTAAATCCGCACGGGGCGGAATGAACTATCGTGTAGCTATACTATTTATTATATCACTTATTTACATTCAAGTCAACCCGGTAATACGGCTATTGAAAATCCAGCGGAAATGTTGTATAATAATATCAGAACCAGGGGGTGGGATTCATGAGCAGGAATCCGGACAGGGAGTGTCTGTATGAAAAGCTGTACGAGGAAATAAAGCAGGATATAATCCACGGCAGGGTGACTGACGGCACCAAGCTTCCGTCGAAACGCGCGCAGGCGGAGCGCCTGGGAATCAGCGTGATCACAGTGGAAAACGCCTACGCACAGCTTATCGCGGAGGGATACATTGCGGCAAGGGAACGCAGCGGATACTATGTTTGCGCCGGCGAACTTACCCTCCCGGAATGCCCGGATCAGCCAGAGGAAATAATTGCGGAGATCCCACAGCATGACCTTCCGGCGCCCGGTAATCCTATCTTCCCGTTCTCGGTATGGACGCGGCTCATGCGCACCGTAATTCTGGAAAAGGGCAACGCAATGCTTGCCCCGGTGCCCCCGGGTGGTGCTCCGGACTTACAGCAGGCTATCTCCGCGCACCTGAAATCCTACCGGGGAATAAATGTTCCGCCGCACCGCATAATCATCGGCGCCGGGACGGAATACCTCAACAATCTTCTGGTGCAGCTGCTCGGGAACAACCTCACCTACGCGGTGGAGGACCCCGGCTACCACAAGCCTGCCCGGATATACCGACTGAACGGCGCGCTGTGCCTGCCGGTTTCCCTTGACAACCAGGGAATTTCCGCCGAGGAGCTGTATTACAAGAACGTAGACGTAGTGCACATCTCCCCTGCCCACCACTTCCCGACCGGTATCGTTATGCCGATATCCCGGCGAATGGAGCTTATCAAGTGGGCGGTAAGGCGCAACGGGTACATCATCGAGGACGACTACGACAGTGAATTCCGCTGGGTGGGAAAGCCGCTCCCCACGATGTTCGGACTGGACAAGACCGGGCGCGTTATCTACATGAACACCTTCAGCATGACCATCGCGCCCTCCGTCCGGATAAGCTACGTCTGCCTGCCGCCAGAGCTTTACGAGCGTTGGATCCAGCGGCTGGGATTCTGCTCCTGCCCCGTTCCGGCGTTCGAGCAGTACACCCTTGCACGGTTCATTTCCGGGGGTCACTTCGAACGGCATATCAATCGGATGAGAAAGCACTACCGCAAAGTGAGAGAGCTTGCACTCAGACTCGCAGAGAAATACTGCGGCAGGGATAGCATTTCCGAGGAAAGCGCCGGGCTGCACTTCCTGCTGGATATCCCTGAGGATTCCCCTCTGCACGGCATTTACCGGGATTGCGGAGTTAGAATTTCTCCCCTTGCCGAGCACTATGACGACGGTAGCGTGGCTCCTGCGGAATCCGCCGAGGAATTCGTCGTAAACTACTCCTCCGCGGATATTGAAGCGCTGGAAAAAGCAATAAACGCCTGATTTTACAATCAGGCGTTGTTCTTTTTGTATTCCGCCAGGAAGCGGCGGATCTTTCCGGTCACGGGAGCGTTCCTGTCCAGGTGGACTTTCGCGGATATTTTCGCCAGGATAGCTTCGGCGGCGGATTCGTCGGTATATTCCACCTCCAGTTCAAAGTCCGTCCTGCCGAAATATTCACTGCGGTCGAGGTCTATCTCCGCCCCGGGGAATCGCTTCACGCTGCGGAATGTGCACAGAGCACCCAGCAGCTTTACGTCGGGCAGGCTCTCGCCACTAAGATTCTTCAGCTCCGCGGAGGGAATCTCCGCCGGGATCGCGGAAATCTCCTGCTCCAGCTCAACGCGACTCACCGCGCCGTTGTCGGAAGCTGCCGCCGGAAGCTTCATCTGGAGAAAGTACCTCCCGGTGACCTCCCTCACGCGCACCGTAATGTGCCTTTCGCTGCATGTAAGCTCCGGGTCGTCGTAATAGCTGTTCACCTGCTGCTTCTCGCTGTCCCATTCATACATGGCGCGGATCGCGTTGTACTGTGCCTCCGTGAGCATTATCTTGAATTCATTCTCGATCATTGCAACCTCTGTCAGATATAATCCATAAGTCCACGGACGCTGACCTCGCCGGAATTCACCTCGAACCTGCCGCTCTCATCGGAGCATATGAGGAATCCATTGGGGGCGATCCCCTCGGCGAACGCTTCGCGCTCGTTGCCGTTCTCAATTATTCTGATCTTTTTTCCTACGGTCATACATCTGCTGACGTATTCCTCGGAAATCGCCGGAAATCCCTCCCGGGTGTAGACGTACAGCTTGCTGCATATCTCCCCGGCAAGTGCGTTGCGCTCCGCGATGGTCTGCCCGGTGAGCATTTCAATGGAGCCGCCGTGGGGGATCCCTGCCTTCTCGAAGAATTCCGGCTTCTGGGAAAGATTCACGCCGATTCCGCACACGATGTCAATTGAGGAACCAAAGCACACACTCTCGCATAAAATACCACATACCTTATGACCGCGCAGTATGATGTCGTTCGGCCACTTTATGCCGAATTCCTCCCCCGGTACCCAGGAAGCAAGCGTCTTTGCGACCGCCACCGCGGCACACAGCGTCACATTATCCGGGTGCGGCGGATTCTTCAGCAGGAACGAAAACGGGAGCATTCCCCGGTCAGCAAGCCAGTCGTGACCGCGCCTGCCCTTTCCTGCCGTCTGGAGTCCGGCTATGACAAGCGAGCCGTCCGGCAGCTGGCTGCGGTTGGCTTTAAGGTAGTTGTTGGTGGAATCCACCTCGTCGATTCTGATGTAATTTATCGTCATTTCGGCACCGTAATTATCTTCATCTCTATCTGACCGTCGCTGGTGAGATTGATCACTCCGTAGGTTGGCTCGTTGTGGTTCCTGGGGCTGTCGGGACTTCCAGGGTTCATTATGAACACGTCGTCAACGATTCCCGTGCGGTGCAGGTGGGTGTGGCCGTAAAGCGCGATGTTGCAGTCCTCCGCCTTGGCTGCGGCAGCAAGCTCGTGAAGTCCGCTGTGGACGTCGTAGGTGTGCCCGTGGCAGCAGAATATCTTATATCCGCAGGCGGTCACGACCTCGTAGAGGTGGTGGGTTCCGTAGTCGCAGTTGCCCTGGACATACACGCAGGGGATCTGCGGATACATGTTCTGTATGTCGCGCGCTTCATTCTCGCCGTCGCCCAGGTGAATTATCAGGTCGGAATCCTCGTTATTCTTCACGATGTTCTTCAGCACCTCAAAGTTTCTGTGAGTGTCAGACACTACAAGTATTTTCAAGTTTGGTTTTCCTTTCTGAAACTGTTCTAGTTATACATATTATAACATAAAATCTTACTGAATAAAAGGGGGCAAATGCAGTTTTTTCTCTTAAATCAACTGAAACCTGTCACATTTTGGTATTTAATCAGGAGGTCACACCATGAACAACAACGATTATGACAAGCTTATCAGGTCAGCAAGCGAGAAACTCGGCTCTTCCCCCGAGGATCTGAGAAAATCCCTTGAGAAAAAGGACCTCTCCGCCCTGTCGGCAATACTCACGAAATCCGACAAGCAGAAGCTGCGCAGGGTGCTGGCGGACAAGGAACTGATGAAGCAGCTGAAATCCGCAGGGTCGCCGGAGGAAGTAATGCGGCTGCTCAGCGGAGTAAAATGATCCTGCTGGAATCCGGAGGTGCTGTGCATGGACAATATAGAGGATATTCTCCGTGCGCTGGCGGAGGACGATGACAGTTCCCCTCCCGAGGGATCCAGCGATAATAACGAGGAGGACGGCGGACTGTTCTCCGGAATTGACCTCGGTTCAATGGCAAAAATCGCCGGACTTCTCAGCGCCGCCGGGAATACCAGCAACGACGAAAAGCTGCTTCTGGCGCTGAAGCCGCTTCTGAGGGAGGAAAACCGCGGCAAAGTAGATACTGCCGTGCGGCTGCTGAAGCTGATATCGCTGCTTCCGCTGCTGAAGGACAGCGGACTTTTCGGACAGGGAGGATAACGACAATGGTATGGAATCCGGAGCAGTCACCACTCTACAGATCGGTGGAGCAATACAACCGCAGCACGGACACGGCGGAGCCCTGCGGCTGCCGGGAGGAACCTCTCAGGGAGGCTCCCTGCGATGAGAAGCCGCGCCCGGAGCGGAAGTGCCCTCCGCCCAGGGAGCAGGGATTCCTTCAGCGGCTCACCTCCGACCGGGATTCCCTGCTGATCATCGCGCTGATATTCCTGCTGTGGCACGAAAAAGCGGATATGAAGCTGATCGCGGCGCTTGCTTTTATACTCCTGGGGTGAAAATTCAATGAAATCCAAAAAAATCTCATTTACCCCCTTGCAAAATCCGGGCGAGTGAGTTATAATATTATTAAATATGTTGTAATGGCTTTGATCAGTCAGAGTACCCGGTGGGATATACTCCAGAGAGCGGCGCGTTTGCTGTGAGCGCTGCGTATTGACCCGGTGAAAGTGCGGCTGTGAGCCGGTGCGGTGAAATCCAGTATCCGCGCCCGTCGCCTGCGTTAAGGGTCACGAGGGGCTTTTGCCCGAAGCGAAGTGGAACAGCGGTAATGCGCCTTCGCACCATTCCGGTGCGGAGGTGTTTTTAGTATGCACCGGTAACTTTAAGTATTCATCAGCATGACCGGAGGTTTCCATGTTCAAAAAACTCAAAGAAGAGATCGAATCCATAAAGGCAAGGGACCCGGCGGTGCGTTCTGCGCTGGAAGTGGTATTCCTCTATCCGTCGTTCAAGGCGATGAGGTCCTACCGCCGCGCCCACTGGTTCTACGAGCACGGGCATTTCTTCATCGCACGCTGGATTTCCCAGCGCAGCCGGAATAAGACCGGCATTGAAATACACCCCGGTGCGAAGATCGGAAAGGGGCTGTTCATCGACCATGGCTCCGGCGTCGTGATCGGAGAAACCACCGAGATAGGCGACTACTGTACGCTCTATCAGAACGTCACCCTCGGCGGCACCGGCAAGGATACTGGCAAACGCCACCCCACCCTCGGAAACAACGTAATGGTAGGCGCCGGCGCGAGAGTCCTCGGACCGATGAAGATAGGCGACAACTCCAAGATCGCGGCAAATGCAGTGGTTCTGGAGGAGGTACCCCCGAACTGTACCGCGGTGGGAGTTCCTGCCAGGGTAGTCAAGCGCGACGGCGTCCGCGTGAGCGACTGCGACCTTGACCAGATACACATTCCGGACCCTGTTTCGCAGCTCCTCTGCGAACACATTTATAAGATGGAATGCATGCAGAAGCAGATAGACGACCTTAAAGACAAGCTGGCTGAATTTGAAAACAAAGAACCAGGAGGAAAATAAAATGCAGATCTACAACACCATGACACGACAGAAGGAAGAGCTCAAGCCCATTACACCGGGCACTGTGAAGATCTATGCCTGCGGCCCTACCGTCTACAACCTTATCCACATCGGAAACGCCCGGGCGCTGTGCGTATTCGACACCCTGCGCCGCTACCTCGAATTCCGCGGATACAAGGTGTTCTATGTACAGAACTTCACCGACGTTGACGACAAGATCATCAAGAAGGCAAACGAGCTCGGCAAGACCGCGCACGAAGTATCCGAGAACGCGATAAAGGAGTACTTCATCGACGCCGACGGGCTGAACGTCCGCCGCGCCGACGTACACCCGAAGGTAACTGAGAACATGGACATCATCATCGACATCGTCAAGACCCTCGTGGACAAGGGATTCGCGTACCAGGTTGACGGCGATGTGTATTTCGACACCTCCAAGTTCCCGGAATACGGCAAGCTGTCCCACATGCCGCTGGAGGACCTCCAGGCAGGCGCGCGTATTGAAGTCGGCGAGAAGAAGCGAAATGCCATGGACTTCGCAGTATGGAAGGGCGCAAAGCCCGGCGAGCCTTACTGGGATTCCCCGTTCGGCAAGGGCAGACCAGGATGGCACATCGAGTGCTCCGCTATGAGCCGTCACTACATCGGCGACACTCTGGATATACACGGCGGCGGCGCTGACCTCATCTTCCCCCACCACGAGAACGAGATTGCCCAGAGCGAATGCGCTACCGGTCAGCCCCTCGCAAACCTCTGGATGCACAACGGAATGCTCAACGTGGACGGCACCAAAATGTCCAAGTCCAAGGGCAACTTTTTCATGGTAAGGGACCTCTCCAAGGAATACGGCTATGAGCCTATACGCTTTATGCTGCTTTCCGTGCACTACAGGAGCCAGCTGAACTACACCATTGATGTCATCGAAAGCTGCAAGGCTGCGTTACAGCGTCTTTACACCTGCCGCGACACACTGAAGCGCGCTCTTGCCGCAGCTCCCGAGGGGGCAGCTTCCGAGCAGGCGCTCGCGGACGTCAAGGAGGCGCAGGAGCAGTTCATCAGAGTGATGGACGACGACTTCAACACCGCTGACGGAATCTCCACCATCTTTGAGCTGGTGCGCAAGATAAATACTGCGATCTCCACCGGCAGTGCGACAAAGGGAACGCTCCAGGCGTACTCAGATGAATTTACGGCATTGACAAATGTGCTCGGTCTGTTGTATAATAATAACAATACTGAGGAAGAAATCCCTGCTGAGGTAACCGAGCTGATTGAGAAACGCAAGGCGGCACGAAAGGCAAAGGATTTCGCCCTGGCAGACTCCATCAGGGATCAGATAGCCGCCATGGGCTGGACCGTTGAGGAAACACGTCAGGGAACCATCGTAAAGAAAGCCAACTGAGGAAACTGAATGAAAAAGAAACTTTTAGCCGCTTTTGCGGCAATCGCCGTGGCGGTTTCCACGCTGGGAATGTCCGGCTGCACCGTTACAAGCTCCGACTACAACGCCCTGACGGACTATGACTTCACGAGCATTGACCTCGTGCAGCTCGAGGGTCCCAGGGACGGGGATACCATTGCTATATTCGACACCGACCTCGGGGAGATCCGCGCAGTGCTCTACGATCAGTACTGCCCCAAGACTGTCGCGAAGTTCATCGAACGCGCAAACGCCGGTGAATACAATAACAGCAGCATTAACGCCATTGTCAAGGACACCTACTTCATGGCAGGAATGCACCTCAACGAAAAGGGACAGTACGTTGGCAGGGACGATGATTCCGAGACACTGGAGCATGAATACAACGTGAATCTGTGGCCGTTCCAGGGAGCGCTGGTGGCTTATTCCGAGCTTCCGGGGTATTCAGACGCGCGCTACATCATCTGCGACAATGACGACACCATGACCCAGGAGCAGATAGACGAACTCAAGAACTCCATGAAGGAATCCGACAAGTACACCGCTGAGCAGAAGGCGAATCTCGACAACCTGTTCGATAAGTTCATCGAGGTCGGCGGCGTATTCGGTATGGCAGGCTATGTCACCGTATTCGGACAAGCTTACGAGGGAATCGACGTGATAGAGAAAATCACCGCGCGGCAGTCTGATGAAAAGACCTACAAGCCGCTGGAGGATATCAACGTCAAGTCCGTTACTATCTCCACATACTCCAGCGAAGAATAAGAAAGGCAATTCAAATGAAAATCAAAAAGCTTATCATCGGTGCAGTTCTGTCAGTTATCTGTCTGACAAGCGTTACAGCCTGCCAGAAGGCAGAGGATACCAGCGGCAACGTCGGCGAGGTTACGATTTCCTCCGGCGACACCGTTGCAGAGATCGAGATCGAGGGCTACGGCACCATCAAGGCAAAGCTGTTCCCGGATATCGCGCCCATCGGCGTTGAGAACTTCAAGCAGCTTGCGAACCAGGGATACTACGATGGGAAGAACATTCACCGTGTTATCGAGGGATTCATGATGCAGGGCGGCTCCGAGAACGGCGACGGCACCGGCGGAAATGCCGCGTACACCGGCGACGGAAACTCCGCTACCGATTTTGGCACCGAGATCAACAGGAATGCACGTCATTTCTACGGCGCACTCTGCTACGCCAACGCCGCCGGCAGGAATTCCACTCAGTTCTACATCGTGAACAACAAGGAAGCTCAGGACATTGACGGAATCGACATATCCCAGGCAGAAAAGAACGTTAGCACCGCAAACCAGTACAAGAGCCAGTACCAGGAAGGCTCCATGGAGTACAACTACTACGACTACCTCGAAAAGGAATACAGTGCGGTAGTTGACTGGTTCAAGGCTCCTACCCAGGCGGAGATCGACAAGTACAAGCAGGGCGGAACCTTCTACCTTGACGGAGGATACACCGTTTTCGGGCAGGTCGTTGAAGGATTCGACGTGATCGACAGCATTGCAATCGTGGACGTAACCGAAAACGCCAGCGGCGAAAAGAGCCAGCCAGCAGAGGACATCATCATCAAGACAGTAAAGGTGTTCACCGCCGACTGATCTTCTTGAATCACGGGAAAGGAAATAATCATGAACATCAAACGCATTCTTCTGAGCGCGGTACTCTCCGCCGGAATGTTGATATCCTCCGTCGGGTGCTCCGGCAAATCCGGGAATTCGGGCAATATCGGGGACATCACCTTTGCCGATGGTGACAAGATCGCTGTCATTGAGATCAAGGATTATGGCACGATGAAGGCAAAGCTTTTCCCGGATATCGCGCCGGTGGGCGTCGAGAATTTCATAAAGCTTGCGGAAAGCGGCTACTACAACGGACTGAAGATACACCGTGTCGTAAAGGATAACGTTATCCAGGGCGGCTCCCTCTACGGAGATGGCACCGGAGGTTCCGCCGCGTACACCGGCGAGGATTCCACGGCGTCGGGTTCCTCTAGCGCGGCGACCACATTCCCGGTCGAGGTCAACGAAAATGCCAGGAACTTCTACGGTGCGCTCGGTTATGTCGCAGACCAGTACGGTCAGAATTCCGTGCAATTCTACATAATTAACAACAAGGAACCCCAGAACATTCTCGGCACGGACGCTTCAAAGGTACAGTCCCAGGCGGACGCACTCGCTTCGGAGGCTGCTGAAGCTACCTGGGAGGCTTCCTCCGACAAGGCGAAGGTGAATTCCTATCAGCAGTCCTACTACAGCAACAACGCGAAAATGCTCACCAGCAAGAACAACGCTGGTCTGAAATACGCCCAAGTCGGCGGAATTTACGCCTACGACGGAGCCTACACGGTGTTTGGGCAGGTTTACGAAGGGCTGGACGTACTGGACAAGATCTCTGAAGTGAACGTCACCACCAACGCCCAGGGCGAGAAGTCAATGCCTATCGAGGACATAGTGATATCCTCGGTGACCATCGAAACCTACACGACCAGTACCGCCGAAGCGGAGAACGAATCCGGCAGCAAGACAAGCAAGCCCAGCGCACAGCAGAATTCCGCAGCGCAGCCAACAAAGGGTTCGACTGCTGAATCCTCCGGCACGGGCGAAGCCGGGACTACAGCGCCGTCCGCTGAGAGTACACGGACGGCTGAGGTAACACCGCAGACCGCCGAAAGCTCAATATCGACAATCGACACGACAGAAGCATAACGAAATCCCGTTGATCTTATGACCAACGGGATTTTTCTATCTTAGCACGACCGAATCAGCGGTACAGTCGCAGGGAATGAACGCTGTCGCCACGCCTGCCGCAGTGGCTCGGCTGTACTCCTCGGCGAACTGTGGGTCGATAGCGGAATTCGGCTCCACCACCTCCACGCTCCTCAGCATGATCACGAATGCGATCATCGGGCGGAATCCTCCCGAGATGGCTCCGGAAAGTTCCCGGAGGTGCTTTGCACCGCGAGCCGTGGGTGCGTCCGGGAATTTCCCGACGCCGTCCTGCGTCTGGGTGCAGCCCTTGACCTCCACCAGCCAGCGCTCTCCGCCGCGTTCGGCGTAGAAGTCTATCCGGCTCTGACCGAAGCGGAATTCCGGCTTGATGGAGGTGAATCCCTGTGCGGCGAGCCACTCCCCTGCCAGCTTGTTCGGCGCTAGGCTGTCGAGATTCACCCAGCCGTAATCCGCGGAATCCACCGCGATGAGCGTGTAGGGCGTGGAACGCCCCGGGTCGCGGCTCCGCTGAAGGCTGACTTCCAAGCCGGCGTGCAGCACGCAGTTACACCTGCCGGTATTCCGGACATGCGCCCTCTGTACTTCCCCGTCAATGCTGACCTCGGCAACGAACCGGTTCAGCCTGCGCAGGAATATTCCCGGGACTATATCCTCGTACTTCATCAGAATACCGTCATCTCGGCGTTGTCACGGACGAACACCGGAATTACGTCCAGCGGCGCAGGTACTGTGACGCGCTGTCCGCCCTTGTATACCGTGCCGGTGTTGGCGTCCCTCCACACGGTGCCGCCGGGTAGGTACACGCTGCGTTCCTTGACTCCGGCTTCGGTGACCGGAGCAACCAGCAGCGCGGAACCGAGGGTGTATTCGTCCTCGATGTTCCAGGATTCGCTGTCCTCCGGGAACTCGAACCACAGAGGTCGCATTACCGGAGTTCCGGCGGCGGTGCACTCGTCCATGGTCTTTCTCATGTAGGGGCGGAGATTCTCGCGCACGAAGAGGTACTTTTTCAGTATCTCGTAGTTGTCCTCGCCGAAGCTCCATACCTCGTTATCCTGTCCGGAGGTGAGCTGGCGCACGCCGTTTATGAACTCCTGCTCGCGCTCATACCAGGGAGACCGCTCGCCGTGCATTCTGAACACAGGGCAGAAGCAGCCCCACGCGAACCAGCGCACCAGCAGCTCACGGAATCCCTCGTCCTGGATATTTCCGCCGAGGAATCCGCCGATGTCCGAAGTCCACCAGGGAATCCCGGCAACGCTCATGGAAAGCCCAGCCTGGAGCTGTTCCCTCATCGCACGGAAGCTGGAATGAATATCCCCGGACCAGGTTAGAACGCCGTATTTCTGGCTTCCTGCCCAGGCGCAGCGGACCAGGCTGAGTATGTCTTTTTCGCCGGCAGCCTTCAGTCCATCGTAGAATCCCTTGGCGTACATCAGCGGATAGATGTTCGTGCACTGAAGCGCTGTGCCGGCATAGTAGCGGTAGTTGTCGAAGTCGTAGGGACCGTATTCCGGTTCCGCCTCGTCCAGCCAGAAGCAGCGGATACCCTTGCTGTAGTAGTTCTCGCGGCACTTATCCCAGACGAATTTCTGCGCTTCAGGATTCGTTGCGTCATAGAACACCGTGTTGCCCATCCAGGTCATGTGCAGACCGCTGCCGCGATCAGCGGATACCAGCATTCCCTTGTCTGCCATCTCGCCGAAATTCTCGCTGCGTTCGTCGATAGTGGGCCATACGGATACAACGGTTTCAATGCCAAGCTCCTTGAGTTCCTTCACCATTGCTTCCGGGTCGGGCCAGTCGCGCGGCTCAAACTTGAAGTCACCCTGCATTGTCCAGTGGAAAAAATCCACGACGATGGCGTCCATCGGCAGTCCACGGCGCTTGTGTTCGCGCGCCACCGCAAGTATCTCCTCCTGGTTGCGGTAACGCAGCTTGCACTGCCAGTAGCCCAGTCCATATTCCGGCATTCTGGGTGCGCGCCCTGCCGCCGCGGTGTAATGCCCCGTGATCTCCGCAGGGGTGTCGCCGGCGGTTATGAAGTAGTCCAGGTACTTTGCGCTCTTTGCATACCACTCAGTCTTGTTCATGCCGAAGGTCGCGGTTCCGACCGCCGGATTGTTCCAGAGGAATCCGTAGCCGCGGCTGGAGATGTAGAACGGAACACTCGCCTGGGAATTCCTGTGGCAAAGCTCCAGCACGGAGCCTTTCTTGTCCAGGTGGCTGTCCTGGTACTGTCCCATTCCGAAAATCTTTTCATTGTCATAGGCTTCAAAGCGCGCGGTTACCTCGTAATCCGTGCCGCCCTGGTGGGGCTTGAGTTCACGGCCGGTTATACGCAGGGGAACGCAGTAGCGGTTTATGCGGTTGCGGTCGCGCCAGTATTCCTCGGTAAGCACTTCGCCGCGCTGATTCCGGAAGCTGAGCCTGCCCTCGTTGTCGAGCTTCACCGTGATCTTTCCGTTGGTGAGGTAGTAATCGGTGCCAGTCTGGTGATACTTCGCGTATTCCTCCCCCTTGTACCAGGGGTCGGTGGTGTCAATCTCCTCGCTGCGTATTGTGCAGTTATGGGAAACCGGCTCGGTCAGCGCGCTGTAATACGGCGAGCCGCTCAGCCGCTCGCACTCCGGGATTTCCGCTGCCTCGGGGTACATGCGCACTCTTACGGAGCTTTCACCCCAGGGCTCGACGATGAGCCGGGCTCCGCCAAAGGATACGGTCAGTTTATTGTTTTCGGTATTTACGGTCATGGCGATATTCCTTTCGAGAATTATTCTGTACTTATTATATATGCTGCGAGAAAATATGTCAAGGGGATTTTTAGCAGAATAAAATATGCTCAATTGAAACATGAATTAGCGCATAAAAAAAGTACCTCAACACGCGCAATGCATGCCGAGGTACTCGACCCAAAACGCCGCTTGGTAGGGCTGCACCCACAACACGACGACAAGCGGACGCTATTAGGAAACTTACTATTTGATATACCACCCTGCCTCTACAGATGTGGCTTCTGCCAGAGAAGATAAGGGCTAGAATACTTATTTAGCGACGAAAACTATCGTGTGAAATCGTGTAAAAACATCTGACAACGAGGTAAAAATAGGGACTAGATATGAAAATCGAAGCGCATAAGCACTCTAGCAAACCACATGACAAGCGCACAAACTGATAAAAAGCAACGCCCACATCTGGCTTTGTACAGCCATTTGTGGGCGTTTCTATGCTGGTGCCGCTGACCGGACTTGAACCGGTATGGTATTTCTACCGAGGGATTTTAAGTCCCTTGTGTCTGCCGATTTCACCACAGCGGCATTACAACAATAATTATTTTATCACAAACCGGACGATTTGTCAAGTACCGAAATCGCATTTCCGCAGAATTTACCTTGAAACTCCCGGAATAATCGCCGGAACAGCGCAGAAAATAAGCGCATATGAAGGAGATGTGCCATGGAAAAGATCGCATTTTTTGATTCGAAGCCCTACGACCGGGCGTGGTTCGACAAGCTGAACCAGGATTTCGAGATACAGTACTTTGAGAGCAGGCTCCGGCCGCAATCCGTCGGGCTGGCGGAGGGCTGCCGCGCAGTCTGCGCGTTCGTGAACGACGACCTCGGAGAATCCACCATCAACTCGCTGGCGGAGCGCGGCGTGGAAATAATCGCAATGCGCTGCGCCGGATACAACAACGTATCCCTGGAAGCCGCCGCCGGGAAAATCCGCGTAGTAAGGGTGCCGGCGTACTCCCCCTACGCAGTCGCGGAGCACGCCATGGGAATGATACTCATGCTCAATCGGAAGCTGCACAAGGCGTATATCCGCACCCGGGACTTCAATTTCAGCCTGAACGGGCTGGTCGGATTTGACCTCCACGGAAAGACCGCCGGAGTTATCGGCACTGGAAAGATAGGGCGCACGTTCATAGACATCTGCCGCGGATTCGGCATGAACGTTATCGCCAGTGACCCCTTCCCCGTCCCGGACTGTGGGATAAACTACGTCAGCAACGAGCAATTGTTCCGGGAATCCGACATAATCTCGCTGCACTGCCCCCTCACGAAGGACACCCACCACATCATCAACGCGGATTCCCTCGCGATGATGAAGCCGGAAGTGCTATTGGTGAATACCTCCCGGGGAAGCCTTATCGACAGCGAAGCGCTCCTTGCCGCGCTGAACGAAAAGCGTATCGGCGGCGCAGCCCTCGATGTCTACGAGGAGGAAACCGACCTGTTCTTCAAGGACAATTCCACCAGGATAGTCACGGACGAGGTTCTTTCGCTGCTGGTTTCACGACCGAACGTGCTCATCACCTCCCACCAGGCGTTCCTGACCCGGGAGGCTCTGGAGAGTATCGCGCGGACTACACTGGAGAGCCTGCGCGACTACTTCGCAGGGAATCCACTGAATAACGAAATCAAGCTGGGGTGATTAACTATGAAAGAGATAATTGCCGCTGTTCTCGCGGCTTCAATGTCGGTTTCCGCGTCGGAATACTCGCGCTTTGAGAGTATCGACAACACCAAGGTCGCCTACGGAATGGGCGTGGACGTGGACAGCATGAACCGCCCCCTGGGTGCAATCCAGGCGCAGGAACAATACGGGGACATGGGAGGACTGTTCATCGGCGACAGCACGAATAAACAGATATGGCTGACCTTCGACGAAGGCTACGAAAACGGCTGCACCGCCGGAATTCTCGACACGCTGAAGGAAAAGAACGTCCGGGCGGTGTTCTTCGTGACCTACGACTACTGCAAGAGGAATCCCGAACTGGTGAAGCGAATGATCGCCGAGGGTCACACCGTCGGGAATCATACCTGGAGCCACCCTTCCCTGCCGGAATGCTCCCCGGACGAGTTGTATTCCGAGCTTTCCCTGCTGCACGAGTACGTCCACGATGAATTCGGCTATGACATGTACGTCATGCGGCCGCCCAAAGGGGAGTTCTCGCAGAGGGTACTCGCCTGCGCAAAGGAGCTTGGCTACACCACCGTTCTGTGGAGCTTCGCCTACCCGGACTGGGACGTGAATAATCAGCCCGACCAGGAGCAGGCATTCCAGAAGATAACCGGGAAATCCCACAACGGAGCGGTGTATCTGCTGCACGCAGTGTCCGAAACCAACGCTGCTATTCTCGGCAGGGTCATTGACTACTGGCGTGACAGCGGATTCGTGATCACGCCGATGTAAAAAAACCGGGCGATGTAATTGCACATCGTCCGGTTACATATTGATTCAGTCGCTTTCCGCAATCTCCTCGATTATCGCGCGTATCTCGTCACGACCCTCGCCGGTCTGCGCCGAAAACTCGATTATCGTGATATCCTCCGCACAGGGAAGCTCGGTCAGCAGCGCCTCGCGGCGCTCCTCGCGCTGTTTCTTTGAAAGCTTATCCGCCTTGGTGAGCACCACCACAAACGGAATCTCACTGTCGATCAGGAAGTTCACCATCATTAAATCGTCGGCGGTCGGGGGGTGCCGGAAGTCTATCAGCTGGAACACCAGTGCCAGCTCCCGGTCGTCGTGGAGGTAGCCCTCGATGAGGCTCCCCCAGCGCTCCTTGTCGGATTTCGCGACCTTTGCGTAGCCGTACCCGGGGAGGTCGACAAAGTACAGATTCTCAAGGCTGTAGAAGTTGATCGTCGCGGTCTTTCCCGGGACTGCGCTCACTCTCGCCAGGGATTTGCGGTTGAATATCTTGTTGATCAGCGAGGATTTCCCCACGTTGGAGCGGCCGGAAAACGCGATCTCGGTGCGCTCGGACGGAGGAATCTGCTTGAAACTGCCGTAGGAAGTGTAGAATTCAGCGTTGTTATAGTTCATGTGTCACCTTAATTAGCGGTCAGTGCCGGGATCTTTTCCTCTTCCTTTGTCTTGGCGGAACTGCGGCGTCTGAGCGGAGCCTTCCCGTGCGGTTCGCAGTTCGGGAGCACCAGCGCCGTTTCCAGCACTGTGTTGATGTCCTCTGCAACGACGAACTTCAGGCTGCTCTTCACAACCTCGTCCAGTTCGTCTATATCCGGCTCGTTCTCCTTGGGAATGCACACGGTCTTTACTCCGGCGCGGTATGCCGCCATCGTCTTTTCCTTTAGTCCGCCTATCGCGAGCACCTTGCCGCGGAGGGTGATCTCGCCGGTCATCGCAACGTCCCGGCGCACAGGAGTGCCGGAAAGCGCTGATACCAGCGCCGTAGTCAGAGTAACGCCGGCGGAGGGTCCGTCCTTCGGAACTGCACCCTCGGGAGCGTGGACGTGAATATCCTTGTTCTTGTAGAATTCCGGGTCGATGTTGTATTTCTTCGCCAGGGATCGGGTCAGGCTCACCGCGATCTTCGCTGATTCCTTCATCACGTCGCCCAGGCTGCCGGTGAATTCAGTCTTGCCGGTGCCGTCCAGCACGAGGACTTCCAGGGGCATCATTACGCCGCCGACGGAGGTCCATGCGAGTCCGTTCACAAGTCCGACCTCGTCGTGGGATTCCAGGTGCTCCGGCAGGAACTTCTTCACGCCGAGGAAATCCGTAATATTCGCGTCGGTCACCGTGACCTTATTCTCTCCGGTCAGCAGCTTCTTCGCTGATTTACGGCAGATGTCGGCAATGCTGCGCTCCAGCTTTCTCACGCCGGCTTCCCGGGTGTAGAAGTCGATGACGGAATACAGCGCCTTGTCGGTTATCTTCACCGTAGAGGGCTTTTCGCCGTGCTTTTTCAGCTGCTTGGGGAGCAGGTGCTTCTTGGCGATATTGAACTTTTCCTCACGGGTGTAGCTGGAAAGCTCGATTATCTCCATTCTGTCCAGCAGAGGCGCAGGAATAGTATCCAGGCTGTTCGCTGTTGTGATGAAGAGCACGTCGCTGAGGTCCAGCGGAATCTCAAGGTAGTGGTCGGTGAACGTCGTATTCTGCTCACTGTCGAGTACCTCCAGCATTGCGGAAGCCGGGTCGCCTTTGTAGTCGCTGCCCATCTTGTCAATCTCGTCCAGCAACATTACGGGATTCATGCTCTTCGCCTGCTTGAGCGCCACGGCAATACGTCCCGGCATTGCGCCGATGTAGGTTTTTCTGTGACCGCGTATCTCCGCCTCGTCGTGAACGCCGCCCAGGGAAATACGAACGTACTTCCTGCCCAGCGCTTCGGCTATGGAGCGGCCGATGGAGGTCTTACCTACTCCTGGAGGGCCGTAAAGGCAGATTATCTGCCCCTTGACCTCGGGAGCCAGGGCACGCACAGAGATTATTTCCGTGATACGCTCCTTGACCTTCTTCAGACCGTAGTGATCCTTGTCAAGCTGCTTCTGCACCTTGTCGATGTCCAGCTTATCCTTGGTGTATATGTTCCACGGAAGCTCAAGCACCGTGTCGAGATATCCGCGGATAACCCCAGCCTCCTGGGAGGAATATGACATCTTCACCAGCTTCTGAGCCTCGCCCACAAGCTTTTCGTTGATTTCCTCCGAAAGATTCAGCGCGCGTATCTTCTCTATGTAAGCGTCCGCTTCCTCCTGGGGATTGTCGCCCTCGCCGAGCTGCTTGTAAATAGCCCGGAGCTGCTCGCGAAGGTAGTAATCACGCTGATTTCTGTCCACCTGCTCCTTGACCTGCTCCTGGATATCTATTTCGGTTTCGATTATCTCAATCTCGGTTTCCAGCATGGAAATGAGCATTTTAATTCGGTTGAGAAGTCCGTTGGCTTCAAGCAGCGCCTGCTTGTCCTCAACCTTGAGGACTACGTTGAACACGACCTTATCAAATAGCTCGGAGCAGTCCTCCTCCGTCATAATTCCCTCAAACAGTTCGCGGGGCATCTTAGGAGAGATCTGCGCGTACTCCGCAAAGATATTCTTGAGCGCCCGGGAAGCCGCAGCGGCAGTACTCTCGGAGAGCGAAGCGCCACGGTTGGGAAGCTCCTTCACCTCGAACTGGAGGTAGTCCTTTCCGCCAACGGACTTCACTCTGCGCGCCCGGGTAAGTCCCTCGACGAGCACCCTGGTGGAGCCGTCCGGCGTGGTAAGAAGCTGGCGCACCTCAGCGATGACGCCGACTTCGTACATATCGGTAAGCTCAGGGTCAGTGATGGAGGCGTCCTTCTGTGCCACGAGGAATATCCTGCCGGCGCCGTCAGCGGCAGCCTTTAGCGCATTCACGGAGCGCTCTCTTCCAACATCGAAGTGAAGCACCATCGACGGGAAGACCACAAGTCCCCTGAGGGAAATAGCAGGTATTATCTCATTTGTTGTCTTCTTGTTGTTCATGAAAATTCCCCCGATCTATATCAATGGATTGTCTGTATTGTCAGGTAGATACTATTATATAACATTTTCAACAAAAATGCAAGCCCTTATTTGTGGCAGTAGCCGCACAAATTACCTGCATTCAGTGAAATATCAGGCTGAATATGAAATAAATGATGGGCTGGTGGAGCACATATATCCAGATGGTGTAGCGACCGACCACAGCCAGCCACTTGATGTGAGTGGGATAGCAGAACTTCGGCAGCCTGCCGTCCTTGGCGATGATCCCGAAGTAACTCCCGGCGATGAACAGGAAGAACCACGGCATCATCGGGAAGTAATCTGCGGAAGCAAAGCTGGAGTCGTGCAGTCCCAGAGGAAACAGCACGCCGACATTGTATGCCTCCATCGGAAAATGCAGCTGGAACAGGTTCGGAATGCCGATGTAACCCGGGTGCAGCATTCCGCCGCTGTAGGTCATTCTGACGTTCATCGTCAGCACGAAAAGAAGCACGCTGACCGCGATCCCCACCCAGGAGGGCAGCAGGTCGAACAATTTCTGCCCGAGTCCGAACAGCATCATGCTGACCCCGAGGAAGTGCAGAATCCCGAACAGTATCGTTCCGCTTGAGAAGAACGGCATGACGAACGTCATTATCATGCCGATAAAGAAGCACTGAGCGCCGCGCTTGATGTTGTTCGAGGAATACCGGCAGACGGTTCCGGAAATGAATATGAACAGCCCGGCGAAAATATCCCTTATCACATCAAACCAGCCGTCGAAGAATACCGGAACGTCCAGCCCGAATATGTATTTCAGATCGTACATCGCATGATATACCACCATGCAGATTATCGCAAATCCCCTCAGCTCGTCGAGAATCCCGACCCGGGACCCTTTCTTCTGTGCTTTTTCCATTTTTGCTATCTCCGTTCAAAGTAATACATTAATTATAACACAATTCAAAAAAAATTACAAGAAGAACTTGAACTGTTTTTAAAAATGTGATACAATATAGGGTGAAATTCTGATGAAAACACTCAAAATGTGAGGATAACTGATGTACTATATCGAAATAGGCGGCGTTAAAATAGAAAAGACCGCCGCCCTTGCTCCCATGGCAAGCGTTGCCGACCGCGCCTACCGCATTATGGCGAAGGAATACGGCGCGGCTTACGTCGTGGGGGAAATGGCAAGCTGCAAGGGCTTGTGCTATAACGACAGAAAAACCGCAGAGCTGCTCTCGGTCACTCCCGGCGAACGCCCAATGGCGGTGCAGCTTTTCGGCAATGAGCCGGAATACATGACCGGTGCAGTGAAGATAGCGGAGCAATTCTCCCCGGATATAATCGACATCAACTCCGGCTGCCCCATGCCGAAGATAGTTTCCGGCGGTGCAGGAAGCGCCCTCATGAAAACCCCGGAGTTATTCGGGGAGGTAGTCCGTGCGGCGGTGGAAACCGCTCACGTCCCGGTGACGGTCAAGATTCGAGCCGGGTGGGACGAAAACAGTATTAACGCTGTCCAGATGGCTCAGATTGCCGAGCAGAACGGCGCGGCGGCAGTCGCAGTCCACGGCAGGACAAAGACCCAGCTGTATTCCGGAAAGGCGGACTGGGACATCATTCGCGCCGTGAAGCAATCCGTGAATATCCCGGTCATCGGGAATGGCGACGTAACTACCCCGGAACTCTGCCGACAGATGTATGAATACACCGGCTGCGACCTTGTAATGGTGGGGCGCGGAAGCTACGGCAGACCGTGGCTTTTCCGGCAGATAAAGGAGTACCTCAAAACCGGGACCTACTCCCCTGACCCCACTCCGGAGCAGCGCCTTAACATCATGCGCCGGCATATCCGGCTGATAGTCGAGGACAAGGGCGAACGCGTAGGAATGAAGGAGGCACGCCGCCCGGCGTCTTGGTATCTCAAGGGAATGAAGGGCGCGGCGAGATTCCGCGACCTGTGCAGTGAGCTTACTACGCTCGACCAGCTTGAGCGCCTTATAGAAAAAATAAAGACAGAACAAGGAGAAAAAGACAATGAAGATATGTGAGGAGAAAATACCGCCGCTGATGGTATTCCAGGAGCTGTTCAACGAAAATGTGCTGTTCGCCCGTGGAATCAACTGGCTGTACCCCGACAAGACGGAGGAGCAGCGCCTGATGGGATTTGCGAACATAAGTTCCGAACTGCTGATGACCGGAAAGACCCTCGGCGAGTATCTTACTGAAGCGGTGATGTACTCCAAGTCGCCGTTGTTCGCAGCAATAGTCAAGGAGCCGACGGAGGCGCGCAAGAAGGCGCTCGCCTACGACATCGCCCTCATCAAGAAGATCGTGAAGGAATACACCGCCGCCGCTGTTAAGAAGGCGCTTTCCGGGATCGAGGGTGCGACCGCGGATTACGCTGCGCTGCCGGAATACGAGAGCGGCAAGTTCACGCTGACCGCCGACCGGCTGATAAAGTTCGCGCAGAAGAACGGCACCGGAGATTTCGCAAAATACAAGGCATTCACGTTCCGCGGCGGAAAGCTGATTCCCGTGGAGCACATCGACCCCATCAGACTGAGCGGACTCAAGAACTACGAGCTCCAGCGCAACCAGGTTGTAGAGAATACCATCGCGTTCCTGAACGGGCTCCCGGCGCAGAATGCGCTGCTGTACGGCGACCGTGGCTGCGGAAAGTCCTCCACCATCAAGGCGATACTCAACGAGTACGACCAGCTGCGCATGATAGAGCTTCCGAAGGCTGAGATAGCCGGGCTGGGCGACCTGTATGCGATCCTCAAGGATATCCCCATGCACTTCATCGTCACAATAGACGACCTCACGTTCACCCAGGACGACGAGCGCTTCGGAATACTCAAGGCGACCCTGGACGGAAGCCTCTCCGCACGCCCGGACAACATACTCATCTACGCCACCACAAACCGCCGCAAACTCATCAAGGAAACCTACGCGGACCGCTCGGCTACCGACGTCAACAAGAGCGACGCAGTAGACGAGAGCATGTCCCTCGCCGACCGCTTCGGGCTTTTCATCACCTTCACCCAGCCGAACCGCGAGGTATATTTCGATATCGTAAGACAGCTTGCGGAAGATATGGAAATAGAGATCGATGACGATGACCTGACCCAGGCTGCGGAGCGCTTCGCCCTCAAGCGCGGAGGACGCTCGCCGCGTATTGCAAGGCAGTTCGTGGACTGGCTCAGCTCAAGGATCGAGCTCGGATTGGATTACTGACATGAAGAAGATCATCGCATTACTTACCCTTTCCGCAGTGGTCATGCTGACCGGCTGCGGAGAAAACGATCAGTCTGTCCCGACAGAGATCATCGTTGACGGGAGCGGCACTCCGGAGGATTCCTCCGGGGTATTCCCCGTGAAGCTCGCGGACGGAACCGTTATCGACCACTCCCCCGACAGCATTGCGAGCCTTTCCCCGGCGGCGACTGAAATAATTGCGGAGCTTGGATTCGGTGGCAGGCTGTGCGCCGTCAGCCGCTACTGCGACTTCCCCGAGGGGATATGCACCGTCACCGTGGGGAGCAGCGAAAATCCCGACATCGACAGGATAACGGAGCTTTACCCGGAGGTGCTGTTCACGCTGACTCCGCTGGCGGAGCGCGAGGAGTACGCCCTTGAGAGCGCCGGAATAACCGTGGTCGAGCTGGAATCCCCGGACAGCGCCGAGGCTTACGGGAATCTCTACGGCACGATCGCCACGGTGTTCGGTGGGGAGGAAGCCGGGAAATCCGCCGCAGAAAAGGCGGTGGAGTCCCTGAAGTCTGCCGCGCAGGGCGTTTCCCTGGGAGATTTCCTGTACGTTTCCCCGAAGCTCACCGCCGCCGGCAGCGGAACCTTTGAGAATGCGGTGCTATCCCTCTGCGGAAACAACATGTGCACCGCCGATGGCTACACCTCCTCTGCGGAGGACATCAGCGGAGCGCCGCAGTACATAATCGCGGCGGATTCCCTCACAGCTGCGGACATCACCGGCAGTGAACTCCTCTCCGGATTCGCGGCGGACGCGGATATGATCTTCGTCCCGGCGGAGCGTTTCGAGCGCCCCTCCGCGCGTATTTCCGAGGTATTCGCGGCGATCCGGGAGCAGCTTTCGGATACGGCACAGACAGATGAATAAAACCACCGGGACTCCGATTCGGGAGCCCCGGTTTTGTATTTCAAACGAAGTCCGGATCGTCGAGGTCAGCTTCGAATTCGAGATTTTCAAGCTCGTGTCTTAGCTCGTCCACAAGATCCTGCCCTTTGAGAATCCGGCGGCTTCCGTGCCCGGTAACTGCGGTTTTCTTCCGCTTCCCGATCGGTATCTCCAGACGTTCAGCGCCGGGAATCCGGGTGTACAGGACCAGCTTCCACCCGTGGAAATTCTCGTACATATTGACTGTGGGAGTTCCGGAGCACGCGCCAAGAATCGCGCCGGGAGTTCCCCAGAGAGCGCCGCCTATGAAGGTGTTGAGGGTGGCTCCCCTGAGTTTGTACTGATAATACACCTCGCTGTCCCGGATTATCTGCACCGCAGCAAGCTTGCTGAACGGTATCGTCCGGCAGTTCTCGTAGAGCTCCGGGCGTATCTTACGGCGGCGGTAATCGATGGAAATGATGTGCTCCGCCGTGTAATCCGCGCGGAAATTCCTGTCCGGAATTTCACCTGTGCCGAAAAGCCTGTCACGTTCTCTTTTATTCTTTCGTGATATATAGATCGGGGCAAGAAATACAGTCATAATTCCTGCGATCAGCACAACACTGACAACGACCGACACCCATAGAGCTTCGTTCATCTCATCACCCCCGTTTTCTATATTATACCACCTTTCCTTCAAACGGTCAAGCGAAAACTGTATCATATATGGCACAGAAAAGGGACTGCATTGCACAGTCCCTTCTATAATATCACCCGATGACTACCGAGCATGCAATATCGGTCAGCTGTTCATCGGTAACAACGCCGCTGTCAAAGCTTACCATCACGAAATACGGCACCTTCGAGTAATCGAATGCGTATACGCACTTACCCACCGCGTTTCCGTCCCGGTCAAGGGGGAAAGCTACCGCGGTGCTTCCGGTGGGGCTGTGGGCTACAACCAGGTAACCGTTGCCGTAATCCACCATGCTGGAAAGCCCGATGGCGGAATAAATCTGCATAGGCATTGTATTCCCTGCCGGGTCAACATTCGCGAGCTCCTCCGGCTGGGTCGTGCCGAAGGAATACATCGATATGGTCCCGACCTGCGCGCCGCCGCTCATAATGGAGATCACGGGAATCCCGGCGGTGTGGTTTTCTTCAGTGGCGAGTGTGAATCCATCCGGGAGGTCGCCCAGGGTCACCGTCCAGCTGTCGCCGGAAAAGTAATAGTGCACGGAATCCCCGTCGATTTCCGCCCTGGGCGCCGTTACTGTCCCGGCGTCAATCTGGTCGCTGTCCAGCGCGACGTAGTCTGCGTAATATTCCGAATACACGCTCTCATCTACTTCCGTCATGAACGCCGCCCGGAGCATTGCGGACTGGAATTCCCGGTCGTCCTCCGGAGCGAGGACCTCCGTCGTGAAGTCCTCACCGGGGTTCAGTTCGCTGTAGTCCAGCACCCGGGTATGGGAATACGTCCCATCTCCGAGGTAGTAGTCCACGCCGAGGGAAATCACCAGCTTCGTCTTGCCCTCGGGGTCCTGCGGAATCAGATCCGGCATGCTGAATCCGGCGATAACGGCGCCGTTTTCATTCCTTCGCAGCCAGAAGGATCCAAGGACAGAGTTCACGGTTTCCGCCGCGTTATCCTCGTTCAGCTCCAGGAAATCCTGCGCTGGTACGGATTCCGCCGGCTGGGTGGTTTCCTCGGTGGGCGCTGAATCCGCCTCGCCGGAGGTCTGCGGAGCGGTGATTTCCGGCTCCGGATGGCTGTCCGACTGGGTCGTGGAGGTGTCCGGGGAGGATTCCTCCGGCTTCCTGCTGGAATTGGTGAGCAGACACACAGCCGCAGCCGCAATGAGTACTACCGCCGCAATGCTTATCCACAAGGTCGGCTTCTTCGGACTTAGCACGCTCTTTATGCGCTGCTTAATGCTGCTCTCGCCGAACGCCAGCACTCCGGAAAGGCGGTTCTGGCGGACTGACATTCCCAGCAGCGCCGCCGCGTATTCCTTGCGCGCGTCGGTGTCCATGTTCCGGATTACGCGCTCATCGCAGGAGATCTCCATATCCCTCACCATCAGGAAGAACGCCACCCACGCCATCGGATTAAACCAGTGTATTCCCAGCGCCAGCATTGCCAGCGGCTTGATGATGTAGTCCCGGCGGCGGATATGCGTCCGCTCGTGGGCGATGATGAATTCACGGTCCCGGGCGGAAAGTCCGGTGGGAAGGTAGATCGCCGGGCGGAACAACCCCAGGACGAACGCCGAGGAAATACCGCCGCATTCGTAAATTCCGTCCTCCACGCGGACTGCGCCCTTTACTCTTATCCGCACGCCTATCCAGGATATCAGCCAGTACGCTGCGAACGCCGCCGCGCCTGCTGCCCATACCCAGAAAAGCACAGTCGGGAGGATATCCGGCTGCGCGGCGTGCGCTTCGGCCGGAGCCGTGACCGCCGTCTGTGCCGGGATTACGGCAATGTTCCCGGTGTGCGCTGCAATATTCCCGGGGACGACGAAAGTCATTCTGCCGCTGTCCGTGCTTGCGCTGAACAGGTTGAACAGGCTCGCCGGGCTGGGCAGCGAGAACGGGCACAGCAGCCTTATCCCGAGTATCGCCCACAGCATGTAGGAATAGCGGCGCGGCGCCTTGCGGAGCGGGATCCTCAGCAGAATTATCACCGCCGCAATAAACGCGCCTGCAATGCTCATATCAAGCAGCATTTCAATGAATCCACTCATATTCAGCCCTCCTCCGTGTAGTCGTCGATGAGCTTTTTTAGCTCCTCCGCTTCCTTTTTCGTCAGCTTCTCCCGGCTCAGGAATGCCGTCAGAAACATAGGCAGCGAACCGCCGTAACTCCGCTCGATCTCCTCCTCGGAGCGGTCGGAGAGCACCTCCTCCCGGGGACGCGTCGATTTTATTACCGAATCCTCATTGACGGCGAATCCCTTGTTCACCAACTTCTTCAGGATAGTGTACACGGTGGATTTCTTCCAGCCGTGCTTCTCCAGCGACAGCGACACCAAATCGCCGGAACGCACCGGCTCGCTGTCCCAGATAAGCTCCATCAGCTTCATTTCGCTGTCCGGCAGCTTCTTTACAGGCTCCATACTCATCTTCCTTTCTGCTAGTCTATTGTTGTAGACCTTGTTTCTGATTCTAGTCTATCACAATAGACCTCTTTTGTCAAGTGGTTTTGCAAAAAAGAATTTCCGGCGCCGAAAAGCACCGGAATGAGTAATTCTATTCAGCCCCGAAAAGCTGGTATGGCGGCGTCCGTCCGGAATAGGGGATCTCGCTGAATCCACGTCCGGCGGCGCACTCTATGAGCTTCCTGGTGAGGTCGGGGACGTCCTCCCGGGTGAGCGCCTCGGTTACGTCCACCCACAGCGCTTCGCTGTTTTCATCGTGGTCGGAGCGCGGCTCCCCGGAAACGTACTCCGCCCGGAATGCCGCATACCAGTCCTTGGTGTTGAAGCGCATTCCGATCAGCTCACCGGGGCGGATAAGTACTCCGGTTTCCTCCAGGTATTCCCGGACGATGGCTTCCTGCGGCATTTCGCCGTAATTCAGATACCCTCCCGGGACTATCAGCAGACCTTTGCCGGGTCCGTAGGTGTGCCGCGCGAGAAGTACCTTGCCGTCCCTTATCACGACCGCCGTGACGGACTGGCTCCAGTTAGTGTTTCCGTTTTCCATGTCAGTGCTCCAGTTCCGGCTGCGTGCGGCGCAGCTTCTTAGAATACCAGATGAAGTACACCAGGTTCAGTATTATGCCGAAGATAGTCGCGGAGGGCGCCGCAAGTCCGATCATCGTAAGGCTGGCGTCCGGCTGGATACTCATGATATAAGACATCGGCAGCCGCACCAGAAATGTCTGCGAAAGTCCCTGGATCATGACGAAAAGCGTCTGACTATGTCCGTTGAAGTAGCCGATGAAGCTGAACAGGATACTCGTGACGATGGGCTCAAGGGAGAATCCCAGAAGGTACGCCGCAGACTGCTCGATGTATGCAGGCTTCGGCGTGAATATCATGGACATATAATCCCCGGCGAAAACCGCCAGCAGGGAGATCACAACTCCCACCGTGCAGCCAATCGCCATGCCGCAGAGCATGGTCTGACGGGCTCGCTTTTCCTTTCCTGCACCGAAATTCTGCGCAACGAAGCTCGCCAGCGACTGCATGAGCGAGGACGGCACCAGCATGATGAACGCCACCAGCTTGTTTGCAACGCCGTATCCAGAGGACTGCGCGATACCCAGCTTATTGATGAACGCGCACAGCGCAAGGAAAGAAAGCTGCGTCAGAAGCTCCTGGACGGCGATGGGGGCGCCCACTTTAATTATTCTGGGGACCTCCTCGTTGAAGCGGATATCCTCCCTTTTCAGCGTGAATGGCAGCTTCTGATTCCGGATTATCAGAATGGAAAGCACCACGCTGACCGCCTGCGCCATGACTGTGGCGAGAGCGGCTCCGGCGACGTTCATCCTGAATACCGCCACGAAAAGCAGGTCGCCGACAACATTCACGGCGCACGCGATTCCAACGAATATCAGCGGCAGTCTGGAGTTACCCAGTCCGCGGAAAATACTGCTGATGAAGTTATACGCCATGATGAACAGTATTCCGCCGCCGCATATCATCACATATGTGACTGTGGAATCCAGCGCTTCCGCCGGCGCCTGCATCAGCTGAGCAAGCTGACGTGCGAAAATCAGCATAACCGCAGTAATGACAAGACTCAACACCAGGAAGAAGCATATCGCTCCGCCGATGACCCTGCCGAGCCTGTCCTGACGCTTTTCGCCGATGTACCGCCCCATGAGTATCGTCACACCCATGGTGAATCCGGCGGCGGTGAATGTCACCATGTTGACCAGGTTGCTTCCGGTGGAAACCGCCGAAATCCCCTCGCTGGTGCCGAACTGACCGACCACAAGGATATCCACCGCGCCGTACATTGCCTGGAGTACCAGTGCGCCAAGAATCGGCAGCATGAACTTTATTAGTTTGGGGGATATCCGCCCCTCTGTGAAGTCGGTTGCTGTGCTCATAAAAATCCTCCGTTTTGTATTATACGTTTGTAATTATAGCACAAATACGGAGATATTTCTATATTCAATATGCCGAAACTACCGCGCCGCCGCGACATATTTTTTGGAAACGCGGCGGAATCCGCATCGCTCGTAGAATCCGCACAGGGAGTCCTCGCAGACCACCTGCGCCTTCCCCGGGAGCGCCGCGCTGACCTGCCGCAGGAGCGCTCCGGCGATCCCCTGCCGTTCGTATTCCGCCAGCACGCTTACCTGGGATATCAGCGCTTCCCAGTTGAGCTCGTGCTGTATCACCAGCGCCGCCCTCCCGTTGGAAATACACCGGGAGATACCATGCCGCACCCGGTGGGACATATCCAGATACCACGGCTCGAAATGGATTTCAAATCGGCTGCCGATAATGCGCCAGGCGTCAGACGGGGAGCAGTCCCCGGGGAGCGCTCCGCCCTTTCCGCCAACGTATTCCATCAGGTTGACCAGGGTAAAATCCGCATGCAGCAACGGAATCAGCGCCTGTCCCATATCCTCCGAACAGAAAATGTCAGTGAACCCGTGCAGCGCCAGGAACTGCGCCAGTTCCTCGATATCCGCGCCGGGCTGCTCAGCAATTACGAAGGAGCCGTCCAGCGCCGCCAGGAACGTACTCCCTTGGCGGAAGAAGCGGCAGAAGTCGTACTCGCCGCCGTAGGCGAGGAACAGCGCCCAGATCTTATTCGGCTCGATCCCCTGCGCCGGAAGCCCAGAAAGCTGCTCTGCGGAGTAAATACGCTCCGTCACAGCTCTGCGAACGCGCCGAGCGCCGCTTCTGCCATCTTCGCGGTTGCTTCGATGTCGCTCTCCTTCGCAACGCACGCCGGGGAATGCAGGTACCTGGTCGGTACTGACAGGGCGCAGGTGCGCACTCCGCCGCGGCTGACATGTATCGCGCCGCTGTCGTTGCCACCGGCGATGAGCGTCTTGGTCTGATTCGGGATTCCGAGTTCGTCCGCTGTGCTTCTCGCAAGCTGATACAGCCCACGGTCGTATATCGTCGCGCGGTCCATGAAGGACACCACGCAGCCATCCCCCAGCTCGCACACGCGCTTCTCCCCGGAGGTCCCGGCGATGTCGCAGGCGGTGGTGGTTTCCAGGACTACCGCGATGTCCGGGGCTATCGTGAACGCCGCCGCCTTCGCACCGCGGGTGCCTATCTCCTCCTGCACCGTGAACGCGTACCACGCGTCGTATTCCGGGTCGCCGTTGATCATATCCATCATGATAAGGCAGCCAGCGCGGTCATCTATCGCCTTACTCTTCACGAATCCGTCGCCGAAGCGGAACGCGTCGCTGTCAAACACCGCGCAGTCCCCACGGCTGACGAGCTTCTCAGCCTCTTCCCGGGTGGAAGCTCCGATATCTATCAGCATGTCGGAGAACTCCGGCGCTTTCTTGCGTTCCTCTGCGGACTGCTGATGCACCGCCTTGGTACCTACCACACCCTTAACTCCGTTATGGAAGCGCAGTCCCCTGCCGAGAACCACTCTCGGGTCGATTCCGCCTACAGCGCCGAACCGCAGGAATCCATCGTCCGTGATATCCGTTACCATTACTCCGACTTCGTCCATGTGCGCCGCGAACATTATGCGGTTCTTCGGGGTCTTTCTGCCCTTTCTGAATACCAGCAGGTTCCCGAGATTATCCACCGTCACCTCGTCGGCGGTGATGTGCGCCATGATGTAGTCGCGCACCGCGCCCTCGTCCCCGGAGGTTCCGTCCAGGGCGCATATTTCCAGCAGTCTTTCAGTAAAATCAACCATTGAACTCACCCCCTGCATACGCCGCAATAAGCTTCGCAGTATTCTCAATATCGCACAGCTTCACCGTTTCAATGGGCGTGTGCATGTACCTTATAGGAATGGAGAGCGTGCAGCATTTCACGCCCCTGCCGCTGACGGCGATACTGTCGGCGTTAGTCCCAGTGGAGGACGGCATTACTTCCATGGTGTAGGGAATCCCGGAGCGCTCCGCAGTAGATCTCAGCGCCGCGGACATTCCCCGGTCGAGCGCCGCAGATACGCCTATCATTACGCCGCTGCCCATCTCCGCAGTTTCGTGCGACAGGCTGTCCGGAGTCCTCCCGAAGGACACGTCCACGGCGATAGCCTCGTACGGCTGGATACGGAATGCGGCAGGCTTTACGCCGCGCTCGCCGGTTTCTTCCTGGGCGGAAAAGCACACAGCAAGGTCGTATTTCAGCATGCTGAAATCCATCATATCCAGCGCCGCGAGTATTGCGCACACTCCGCTGCGGTCGTCCACGGAGGGTGCGGAAACTGCGTCACCGGAAAGTGTTCGGAACGCGGAATCCACCGTAACGCGGTCGCCTGGGGCAACGTACTTTTCAGCCTGTTCCTTTGTCATGCCGATGTCCACGGAAAGCTCCGCTGCTTCCGGGATCTTGCTGTGGTCCGGGGAAACATGCGGCGGCAGCGTGGAGATAACTCCGCGCAGCTCCTGCGAGCCGTGGACTGTCACGCTCTGACCCAGCATAATTTTAAGGTCGGGACCGCCGCAGCTTCCCACTTTAAGGAATCCGTCCTTATCTATATAGGTGACGATCAGCCCTATCTGGTCAATGTGCGCGTCCAGCATGAGGGTTTTCGCCCCGGGAACCCCGGAGCGTATCAGCCCGGTAACATTTCCGCTGTCATCAATAGCAGCGTCCGGCGCGTATTTCTTCAGCAGCCCCAGTGCGGTTTCCGCCGCGCCGCACTCGGCTCCCGACACTCCGGTCACGGAGGTGAGCTGTTTCAGTGTTTCAAGTATGTTCATCTGTATCATTCCTTTACTTCAGAAAATCGCTGGCGGCGGCGCTTACATTGAAGCTGTGCCCGGCTGCGTTCAGCAGTTCCAGCTTGTATTCCACGATCTCAGGCATTACGCCCAGCTCGTATGCAGCCTGCCCGATATCCGCGGCGTATTCCAGCACGGAAAGCGCCTCCCGGTCGGTGATGAGTATTTCCGCCGCGAAAAGGTTCGCTTCGCGCTCTGTCTTGTTGTTCGCCAGGAAAAGCGTGTTCTCCCGGATTCCTCCGGCGGATAGCTCACGGTGCAGCATGTCGTGACCGAGTTCGTGGGCACATACGGTCCGGGCGATGATATCGTCCAGAGCATTATTTATAATGATATATCGGCTGCCGTTCTCGCAGATGTAGAATCCCTTAAGCGACCCAAGTTCCCGGAACCACACGTTCGCCCCGGAATTCTCGGCAGTCGCGAATATATCTCTGCCGCCGAAATCCCGGCGGACGCGGGCGGCAATCTGTCTGATCTTATTCATCAGTCGCCGGTCTTTCTCCTGGAATCCTCGTAGATATCCCACAAGCAGCGGAAGAGAGCCTCCTTATCCTCCTCGTTGAGGGAGTTGCCTGCAAACAACCCACGGGACTGCGCCAGGAACTGCGCCGCCTGCATTTTCTCGCTGTCGCTGGCGGATACCTTTCTTATAAAGCGCTCCTCAATGGTTAGCTCCAGCTCCTGGGAATCGTCCTTCAGGAATTCTGGCGTAAGCTGGAGTTCGTCCGCGATCTTTTTCAACGTGGAAGCCCTGGGGGTCCGCGATCCGTTCAGGTAATTTGCGAACGCACGGTAGGTCACTCCTATACTGTGGGCGAAATCCGTCTTGCGTATACGCTTTCTGCTGAGGACTATCTCGATCTTTTCGTTCATCTTCATGGTGAAAACCTCCACTTTTAGGCAATGTCCTGCCAAATACGTTCATATCTATATTATAAGCATGAACAAAGATTTTGTCAAGAGGGACGGAGAGTTTTTTATTATTCACTCCTGCGAATATTATACATCAAATAAAAATGAACATTCAGCCGCGCAGCCGCACTGCTGCTAGCTTCACGTTGTTTCGGGTGCAAGCAAATATTCAAAAATGGCAAAAATATATGCATATTATTCACATAATGGTATTTTACCCCTTGACAAAAGGCAGAAAAAGAGTATAATAAAGATTGTAAAAAATAAATCACCCATGAAAAGGAGAAAAAAATCATGGCTAAGGAAATCAAAAAGATCGTTCTGGCATACTCCGGAGGGCTTGACACCTCCATTATCATTCCGTGGCTGCACGAGAATTATCCCGGCTGCGAGGTTATCTGCGTTGCAGGTAACGTTGGTCAGGATTCTGAGATCGTCGGTCTGGAGGAGAGAGCAAAGAAGACAGGCGCTTCCAAGCTCTACATTGAGGATATCCAGGACGAGTTCGTCAACGACTTCATCTTCCCGACCCTGAAGGCAGGCGCAAAGTACGAGGGATATCTGCTCGGCACTTCCTTCGCACGTCCTCCTATTGCAAAGCGTATCGTTGAGATCGCACGCAAGGAAGGCGCTGACGCTATCTGCCACGGCTGCACCGGCAAGGGCAACGACCAGGTACGTTTTGAGCTGACAATCAAGGCTCTGGCTCCTGAAATGCAGATCATCGCTCCCTGGAGAATCTGGAACATCAAGTCCCGTGAGCAGGAGATTGAATACGCTGAGGCTCACAACGTTCCGATCAAGATCACCCGTGAGACCAACTACTCCAAGGATATGAACCTGTGGCACCTCTCCCACGAGGGTCTGGATCTTGAGGATCCGGCTAACGAGCCGCAGTACAACAAGCCCGGATTCCTGGAGCTGGGCGTATCCCCCGAGCAGGCTCCCGACAAGCCTACATACGTTACTATCCACTTTGAGAAGGGTATTCCTACCGCGCTCAACGGCGAGAAGATGGACGGCGTAAAACTCATCAAGGCTCTGAACAAGCTCGGCGGCGAGAACGGTATCGGTCTGTACGACGTAGTTGAGAACCGTCTGGTCGGCATGAAGTCCAGAGGCGTTTACGAGACTCCTGGCGGAACAATCCTCTACCACGCTCACGAAGTGCTCGAAACCATCTGCCTGGACAAGGAGACCCAGCACTACAAGGCTGGTCTGGCTCAGAAGTACGCTGACATCGTATACAACGGTCAGTGGTACACTCCCCTGCGCGAAGCTATGGACGCATTCGTTGACAAGACCCAGGAGACCTGCACCGGCGACGTTAAGCTGAAGCTCTACAAGGGCAACATCATCAATGCCGGCGTAACATCTCCGTATACCCTCTACAGCAAGGACTTCGCTTCCTTCGACGAGGACGACGTTTACGACCAGAAGGATTCCGCAGGCTTCATCAACCTGTTCGGTCTGCCTATCCACGTTAAGGCTCTCCTGGACGCTGAGAGAAACAAGAAGTAATTACGGGCAGGCGCTCTGAAGCGCTTACCCCTGAGTAAGATTAAGGGCGGAAAGCTCACCTTTCCGCTCTTAACTCTTTTATTACAGAAGGATAAAAACAGGAAAAAAGAGGTAGTTTTATGGCAGAAATGATGTGGGCAGGACGTTCCTCCCAGGGCGTTGACAGCAGAGTAAACGCGTTCAATTCCTCGATCGCGTTCGACGGAAGAATGTATAAGCAGGATATCCAGGGCAGTATCGCACATGCGACAATGCTCGGCGAACAGGGCATAATCAGCATGAGCGACAGCCTGGAGCTTATCGGCGGACTGAAGGAGATCCTGGCGGATATCGAAAGCGGCAAATTGCAGTTCGACATGACCGCTGAGGATATCCACATGTTCATTGAGGCGGAACTCACCAAGCGGCTCGGCGACGTCGGAAAGCGCCTGCACACTTCCCGTTCGAGGAACGACCAGGTGGCGCTGGATATCAGACTTTACCTGCGCGACGCTATCGCGGAACTCCGAGAGCTGGTGGTTTCCCTGGTTAGGGTGCTCTGCAACATCGCTGACGAGAACACCGAAACAATCATGCCGGGTTACACTCACCTCCAGCGCGCTCAGCCCATCACTTTCGGACACCACATGATGGCATATGCGCAGATGCTCCTGCGCGATATTGAGAGATTCGACGACACCCTGCGCCGCATGAACGTGTCCCCCCTCGGCAGCTGCGCGCTTGCCGGAACCACCTATCACATCAACCGCGATCGCACCGCAGAGCTTCTCGGAATGTCCGCACCGATGGTGAACTCGCTGGACGGCGTTTCCGACCGCGATTTCTGCATTGAGCTGGCGAGCGCGATCTCCATATGCATGATGCACCTCTCACGCTTCTCCGAGGAGATAATCATGTGGTGCAGCTGGGAGTTCAAGTTCATCGAGCTTTCCGACCGCTTCTCCACCGGCTCAAGTATCATGCCGCAGAAGAAGAATCCTGACGTCACCGAGCTTATCCGCGGAAAGACTGCCAGAGTGATCGGCGACAATATGACCCTCCTCGCAATGATGAAGGGTCTCCCACTCGCCTACAACAAGGACATGCAGGAGGACAAGGAAGCCATTTTCGACGCAGTGGACAATCTCAAGCTCTGCCTTACGACTTTCATTCCCATGCTGGAAACCATGACACTCTACAAAGACAACATGCGCCGCGCTGCCGCAAAGGGATTCATCAATGCGACCGACTGCGCGGACTACCTTGTTAAGAAGGGCATGCCCTTCCGCACCGCGTACAAGATCACCGGCGGACTTGTGGCGCACTGCATTGAACTCGGCACCACCCTTGAGGAGCTTCCTCTCGCGGACTACCAGAAGCAGAGCGAGCTGTTCACCGAGGACGTTTACGACGCGATCAGCCTTGACACCTGCGTAAAGGAGCGCAAATCCTTTGGCGGGCCAGCTCCCGAGAGTGTAAAGACTCAGATCGCACTCACCAGAAAAAGACTGGAGGAACTTTGCAATGGTTAAGGTTTATATAGACGGTCAGGAGGGCACCACCGGACTAAAGATACTGGAGCGCTTCAAGAACCGCAATGACATAGAATTACTCCGCATCGACGAGGACAAGCGCAAGGATCCCGAGGAGCGCAGGAAGCTCATTCACACCGCGGATTTCACTTTCCTCTGCCTGCCGGACGCCGCTGCAAAGGAAGCGGTTGCCCTCGCGGAGGGCAGCAATACGCGCATTATCGACGCCTCCACTGCGCACCGCATTAACCCCGACTGGGCTTACGGATTCCCGGAGCTGGGCGCGGATTTCCGCGAGAAGATCGCGCACTCCGCAAGGACCGCAGTCCCCGGCTGCTATGCAAGCGGATTCGTTTCCATGGTGTATCCGCTGGTTAAGCTGGGTATTCTCCCGAAAGACTATCCCGTCAGCGTTCACGCGGTTTCCGGATACAGCGGCGCCGGCAAGAAGGCTATCGCGGTCTATGAGAGCGACGACCGTCCCGCCGGATTCGACAGCCCCCGTCAGTACGCGCTGACCCAGCAGCACAAGCACCTCCCGGAAATGCAGAAGATATGCGGTCTGGATTACGCACCGGCGTTCAATCCGCTGGTATGCGACTATTTCAGCGGCATGGTTGTTTCTCTGCCGCTGCACACAAGGCTGCTCACAAAGAAGTGCACCGCGGAGGATATCCGCAAGGCGCTCGATGAGTACTACGCAGGTGCGAACTTTGTCAAGGTAATGCCCGAGGGCGACCCCCAGGACGGATTCATCAGCGCCAACGACCTCAGCGACACCAACATGATGCAGCTGTTCGTGAATGGAAACGACGACAGACTTATCCTCTGCTCAAGACTCGACAACTTAGGAAAGGGAGCAAGCGGCGCGGCAGTACAGTGCCTCAACATCATGATGGGCATTGACGAAACCACCGGGCTTCTCTGAGGTGAATAGAAATGGTTAAATTTGAAGGATACGAATTCGTAGACGGCGGCGTTTGCGCTGCCGAAGGCTTCACCGCCGCCGGCGTTATCGCCGGAATCAAGGCAGGCAACACTACCAAGCGCGACCTCGCGATGATTTACTGCGCTGAGCGCTGCAAGGCGGCTGCACTCTACACCACCAACAAGGTAAAGGGCGCGCCCATATATGTCTGCCAGAAGCACCTGGCTGACGGCTACGCGCAGGCAGTTATCGTGAACTCCGGCAATGCGAACACCTGCAACGAAAACGGCATCGAGATCGCCGAACAGATGTGCGAACTGACTGCGGAAGCCCTGGACATAGACGCAAACGACGTACTGGTAGGCTCCACCGGCGTTATCGGTCAGCCGCTTTCAATCAAGCCGATAAAGGCTCGCATTCCCACTCTCGCAAAGGAGCTTTCCTCCAAGAAGAGCGGCGACGCATGCGAAGCCATCATGACCACAGATACGCGCAAGAAGGAACTTGCAGTGGAGTTCGAGATCGAGGGCAGGAAGTGCCACGTCGGCGGAATCTCCAAGGGCAGCGGAATGATCGCTCCGAACATGGCTACAATGCTCGGATTCATCACCACCGATGTTGCTATCTGCCATGAGCTCCTGGAGAAAGCGCTGCGCAAGGTGAACCAGCTGACCTACAGCATGGTAAGCGTTGACGGCGACACCTCCACCAACGACACGCTGATACTCATGAGCAGCGGTCTGGCAAAGAACCCCGAGATCACCGCCGAGGACAAGAACTACGAGAAGTTTGAGAACGCGCTTTATGCCGTTATGATGAACCTCGCACGCGAAACCGCCCGGGACGGCGAGGGCGCAACAAAGCTCCTGGAGTGCATAGTTAAGGGCGCTCCGGACGAGAACACCGCGAAGATCGTGGCGAAGTCCGTAATTTCCTCCAGCCTTGTAAAGGCGGCTATGTTCGCGGCGGACGCTAACTGGGGCAGGATCCTCTGCGCGATCGGTTACTCCAAGGCGGATTTCGACATCTCCAAGGTTTCCGTGGAGCTTGCCAGCGAAAAGGGCAAGATCACGGTTTGCACCGACGGCGCAGGAATCAGCTTCTCTGAGGACGCTGCAAAGGAGATACTCTCCGAGGAGGAGATCAAGATACTCATCGACCTGCACTGCGGCGAGGGCGAAGCTATCGCGTGGGGCTGCGACCTTACGTTTGAATATGTAAAGATAAACGCGGAATACCGCACATAAAAAAGGAGCAGAGGAAATGCAGATAGACTACGACATACGGGCGAACGCTCTGGTTGAAGCGCTGCCCTATTTACAGGAATACAACGACAAGGTGGTCGTTGTGAAATACGGCGGCAACGCCATGACCAACGAAACCCTCAAGCAGGCGGTAATGCAGGACATCGTGCTGCTGTCACTGGTGGGAATCAAGGTGGTTCTGGTGCACGGCGGCGGTCCCGAGATCAACGCCATGCTCAAGAAAATCAATAAGGCGAGCGAGTTCGTCAACGGTCTGCGCTACACCGACGAGGAGACCATCGACATTGTTCAGATGGTGCTTGCCGGCAAAGTCAACAAGGACCTTGTGCAGCTGCTGGAGCGTGCCGGCGGCAAGGCAATGGGACTCTGCGGTCTTGACGGAAACCTCATCAAGGCAAAGCAGCTGAATCCCGACCTCGGCTACGTCGGAGAAATCACGGAGATACACCCGGACGTTATCAACACCGCCCTCAGCAACGGCTATATCCCGGTAGTTTCCACCGTTGCGGCCGGAGAGAACGGAGAGGTTTACAACATCAACGCGGACACTGCGGCTGCAAGAATTGCGGCTGAGATGGGCGCCGCTAATCTCATTCTGCTGACGGATATCAAGGGTCTGCTCGAGGACAAGGACGATGATAATACACTTATCCGCGTTGTTGGCGTCAGCGAAGTGCCCTACCTCAAGAACCAGGGAATAATCTCCGGCGGCATGATTCCGAAGATCGACTGCTGCGTCGAGGCAGTCCGCCGCGGAGTAAAGAAAACCAACATCATTGATGGGCGTATTCCGCATTCTATCCTCATCGAGCTGCTCACCGACATAGGCGCAGGTACGATGATTATTCCGTAAGAGGTGAATGAAATGAGCACAATTGAACAGTTCAACAAGTATGTAATGCCCTCCTACGGCAGATACGACCTGGTACTCGACAAGGGCGAGGGGCGCCAGGCGGTCGATGAGAACGGCAAGGAATACATAGATTTCGGCAGCGGAATCGGCACGAACTCCCTCGGATACTGCAACGAGGACTGGGTGAAGGCGGTCTGCGACCAGGCGCACAGGATTCAGCACACCTCCAACTACTACTACACAAAGGTGCAGGCGGATTTCGCAAAGGCTCTCTGCGAAACCGCAGGCTACACCGACATGTTTTTCGGCAATTCCGGCGCGGAAGCCAACGAGTGCGCCATCAAGATCGCGCGCAAGTACAGCTTCGATAAGTACGGCAAGGGTCGCCACAACATAATCACGCTGGTGAACAGCTTCCACGGCAGAACCCTCTGCACGCTGTCCGCTACAGGTCAGGACGTGTTCCACAACTACTTCTTCCCGTTCGTGGAGGGATTCATCAACGTTGAAGCGAACAACATCGAGGATCTGCGCGCAAAGCTGGACGACACGGTCTGCGCCGTGATGTTCGAATACGTCCAGGGCGAGGGCGGCGTTATGGCTCTCCAGCAGGATTTCGTGGACGAGATTTTCAGACTTTGCGCTGAGAAGGACGTCCTCACCATCGCGGACGAAGTACAGACCGGCGTCGGCAGGACCGGTAAGTTCCTTGCCGGGGACAATTTCGGCAAGAAGGCTGACCTCACGACTCTCGCAAAGGGACTTGCAGGCGGCGTTCCGATCGGCGTGTGCCTTTCCGGAGAGAAGTGCGCTAAGGTGCTCACGCCCGGAACCCACGGCTCCACCTTCGGCGGAAATCCTATTTCCTGTGCCGGCGGACTGGCGGTGCTCAACACCGTCAACAAGCCCGGATTCCTGGACGAGGTCGCAAAGAAAGGCGACTACTTCCGCAAGAAGCTGCTGACTTCCCCGGAGGTCGCTTCCGTTTCCGGAATCGGCATGATGATCGGTATTGAGCTGAAGAACAAGAAGGCAGGCGATGTTGTCAAGGCGGCTCTCGATCAGGGACTTCTCCTGCTCACCGCAAAGACAAAGGTTCGTCTGCTCCCTCCGCTCACCATCACCTACGAGGAGATCGACAAGGGGCTTGATATCCTGCTTGGTATCCTCAATTCCTGATTGTAAATAAACCGACGAAAGGACATAGTTATGAAGCATTTATTAAAGCTGCTGGATCTCAGCACCGAAGAGATCATCGACATTCTTAACCTCGCTGACCAGCTCAAGTATGAGCAGAAGCACGGCATTCCCCATCCCCTGCTCAAGGGTCAGACTCTGGGTATGATATTCCAGAAGTCCTCCACAAGAACCCGCGTTTCTTTTGAAACCGGTATGTACCAGCTTGGCGGTCAGGCGCTGTTCCTCTCCTCCCGTGACCTCCAGATAGGCCGCGGCGAGCCTGTCCAGGATACCGCGCGCGTTCTCTCACGCTACCTCAGCGGAATCATGATCCGCACCTTCGAGCAGAAGGAAGTCGAGGATCTCGCTGAATACGGCTCCATTCCGATAATCAACGGTCTGACAGATTACTGCCACCCCTGCCAGGTGCTCGCTGACCTCCAGACTGTCCGCGAATACAAGAACAAGCTGGACGGACTCAGGTTCTGCTACATCGGCGACGGCAACAACATGGCGAACTCCCTCACCGTCGGCGCACTCAAGGTCGGCATGAGCGTATCCCTGGGCTGCCCCGAGGGCTACTACCCCGATCAGACGATCATCGACTTCGCAAAGCAGTACCCCGGGAAGTTCCAGATCGTGAACGATCCCGTACAGGCTGCGGCTGATGCTGATGTGCTCTACACCGATGTATGGGCTTCCATGGGTCAGGAGAGCGAAGCCGAGAAGCGCAAGCAGATCTTCAAGGGCTACCAGATCAACGACGCCGTAATGGCTTCTGCGAAGTCCGACGCAATGGTACTGCACTGCCTGCCTGCACACCGCGAGGAAGAGATCACCGCGAAGGTATTCGAGCAGCATGCTAACGAGATCTTCGACGAGGCTGAGAACAGACTCCACGCACAGAAGGCTGTAATGGTACGCCTGATGGCTCCGGACGCATAATAGCCGCGTAAGTGAATAAGTATCCCCTCCGAAGGCGCCGCTTCCGGAGGGGATTTTGTTATGCGTTACTGTTCCTCCTCGGGGTAGGTGAATCCCCAGGATCTTCTGAATTCCGTCATCATGTCCATGACGTCCCGGGTGTAGTCCAGGTGCATGCAGCCGGGATCGCCGCCGATCGCGCGCTCCATATCCAGGAGTTCGTAAGCTAGGGCGTCAGCATTCTCCCCTGCCCTCACGACCTCGGTTTCCCCGGAATCCGTGTAGGTTATGGAAGCCTCCCATGCTCTGGGGTATTCCATTATCTCGATGTAGCCCCTCTCGCAGGATACCATTCCCCTTTTCGGCTGCTTCGAGTGGAGCGAGAGCATTACCGTCGCCATCTGCCCGTCGTCGTTCATCAGCAGGAGCCCTGCCTGCTCGTCAACTCCAGTGGGAGCGTTCTTAACCTGGGAAAGGAGCTTATCCGGCTTGCTGCTCATGAAGAATCTGATGAAGGAGAGCGCGTATACTCCGATATCCAGCATGGCTCCGCCGGCGAGGTCGCGGTTGAAGAACCGGTTACTCATGTCGTAATCCTTGAAGCTGCCGAAGTTCATCGTAATCAGATTAACCTTCCCGAGCTTCCCGGAGTCCAGTATTTCCCGGATACGCCTGTAGATGGGCATGTGGTAGATAGTCATAGCCTCCCCGACCTCAACGCCCTTTTCCTCCGCAAGCGCGATGGCTTCCTCCAGCTCGCCGCTGTTCAGCGTAATGGACTTCTCGACCAGAACATGTTTGCCATTCTCAATAGCCTTCCTCATGAAATCAATGTGCGTGTTATGGGGAGTCGTTATGTAGATCACGTCAATATCGGGGTCCGTGAACATGTCGTTGAAATCGTCGTACACTTTCTGTATTCCGTATTTCTCCGCAAAAGCGACCGCCTTGGAATGCGTCCTGTTTCCTACTGCGGAAATATTCCTGCCGTTCTTCTTCAAAGCCACTGCCATTTCGTTGGCTATAACACCGGTGCCGAGCACCGCCCATCTGATTTCCTTCATACTGTGATCTCCTATACTTTCAGCGGACTGCCGCTTCTGATCTGCGTATATTATACCACTTCCGCGCTCGTTTTGCAACTCTTTCACTGAACGGGTAATTCCTCACGGGCATATGCGAGTAATTTTTTACGGTATTTCCGCCCCGACCACTTGACAAATCCGCGAAAATAGTGTAAAATATTAGTGTTATTCATTCGGAGACGTATCGAAGTGGTCATAACGGGGCTGACTCGAAATCAGTTAGGGCTTCCGCCCCCGCGAGTTCGAATCTCGCCGTCTCCGCCAGGAAATCCCGACTGCACAGCGCAGCCGGGATTTTTTTATTTTCAGCGAAAACCGCTTGAAAAAAACCGGGACGTATGCTATAATCAGAATATAGTTTTTATTAATAAGGAGAACCATCTTATGAACGAATTCGTAAAAACACCCCCCATGGGCTGGAACAGCTGGGACTGCTACGGCGCGGCAGTTAGCGAGGATATAGTGCGCGCTAATGCGGAATTCATGGCGAAGCACCTCAGGCAGTACGGCTGGGAGTACATCGTCGTTGACATTCAGTGGAGCAATCCCATCGCAAAGAATCACGAATATCAGCAGTTCACAGAGCTTTGCATGGACGACTATTCAAGGCTGATCCCCGCGGTTGAGCGCTTCCCGTCCGCCGAGGGTGGAAAGGGATTCGCACCGCTGGCGGAATACGTTCATTCACTGGGACTGAAGTTCGGCATTCATATCATGCGCGGAATCCCTCGCCAGGCGGTTCACCGCAATACCGCGATCAAGGGGACTTCCAGAACCGCCCGTGAGATCGCCAAGACTGCCAGCATATGCCAGTGGAATACTGACATGTACGGCGTGGACCCCAAGAAGGAGGGCGCCCGGGAATACTACGACAGCCTGTTCGAGCTCTACAGGGAATGGGGCGTGGATTTCATCAAGGTGGACGATATCTGCCGTGAACTCCCTCACGAGGAAAGCGAGCTGGTAATGCTCAGCGAATCCCTCCACTCCTGCGGCAGGGACATGGTGCTCAGCCTCTCCCCCGGCGCCGCGCTTCCCGGAAAGGCGGAGCTTTACAAGCAGGTTAGCAACATGTGGCGTATCACCGACGACTTCTGGGATAACTGGGCACAGCTCCACGATATGTTCAGCCGCGCAGAAACCTGGTGCATTCACGCCGGAGCCGGTCACTTCCCGGACGCCGACATGCTCCCCATCGGTGCGATCCTCCAGGATTACGGCCCCGATGGCTGGACCAAGTTCACTCACGAAGAACAGATTACCATGATGAGCCTGTGGTGCATTATGCGCTCTCCCCTCATGATAGGCGGCGAAATGACCAAGTTCGACGATTTCACCATGAGCCTGCTCACCAACCGCGACATCATCGACTGCCTGGACAATACCCACTCCGCCCACCCACTGTTCCGCCAGACTATCGATGGGAACGAACAGATCGCCTGGTTTGCTACCCATGAGGACGGAAAGACATTCTACGCTGCCCTCTTCAACTGCGGCGAATCCGAGTGCGAGATCACGGCGGAACTCCCCGTGGCATGCAGGCTCTCCGCTAAGGAGGTCTGGACCGGAGCTGTAAGCGAGGTTTCCGGAACTATCAGCGCAGCTGTAAAGCCCCACGGAGCTGCAATGTTCCGCCTCACGAGAGTCTGAGCCATGAGCAACCTGACCTACGACTATATCCGCCGGAACAAGGATATTCAGACCTACATCAACTACGCGGACGCCGCGCTGAACACGATAGGCTACACGGAGCACTCCAACGCGCACGTTGAACGTGCGGCTGCCTCCGCGTTCATGATACTGACCACCCTGGGCTACGAACAGCGGACCTGTGAGCTGGCGGAGATCGCCGCTTACATGCACGACATCGGCAATGTGATCAACCGTATCGACCACGCCCAGAGCGGCGCCGTAATGGCATTCCGTCTGCTTGACAACCTCGGAATGCCTGCGGACGAGATCTCGCTGATCGTTTCCGCTATAGGCAATCACGACGAGGGTACCGCCGCGCCGGTGACTCCCATTGCCGCGGCGCTGATAATCGCGGACAAATCCGACGTGCGGCGGTCGAGAGTGCGCTCCGCGGACGGAGTGTTCGTGCCTACCTCCGAGAATCTCGCCAGGGATATTCACGACCGAGTGAATTACGCCGTGGAGAAATCCTCACTGTACTTCTCCGACGACAGAAAAGACATAATTCTTGATCTCACAATCGACCCGAAAATATCCTCAATCATGGAGTATTTCGAAATATTCCTCGACAGAATGAAGCTCTGCCGCCGCGCAGCTGAATTCCTCGGCATTCGGTTCAGGTTGAAGATTAACGACGCTGCTCTGCTTTGACTACCATTTCTGCAAAGAATACGGGCAAAACTGTTCCAATTCATATAATTGTGCCGGAATTATGAGCGATTTCCAGGAGTTTTTGATAAATTTTGTGGAATTTTTAAAAAAGGACTTGAAATTCCGGCAATTATATAGTAAAATATAATTATATTCTTCTGCGCTGCTCTAAAGCGCGGAAATAAAGTAAAAGGGAGATTTGATGATGGGTGTAATCTTCTGTCACAGCTATCATAGAACAAATGCGGCTTCTTTTTACAGAATAAGTGCAACCATAACACAAGTGTAACTTTTTAGCTGTATTCCGCATACAGCTAATTTTTATTTCAGGAGGAAAATACATGTCAGAACAGAGAAAAGTTGGCATAGTAATGGGCAGCGACAGCGATTTCCCGGTAGTCCGCAAGGCGGCCGAGGCGCTGAAGGAGTTCGGCATTCCCTTCGAGATGAGGGTGCTCTCCGCACACCGCTCCCCCAGGGAGGTCGCTGACTTCGCCCGGAACGCCCGGGACAACGGGTTCGGCGTAATCATCGCCGCAGCCGGAATGGCGGCTCACCTCGCAGGCGCCATCGCAGGAAACACCACCCTGCCGGTCATCGCGATCCCTGTAAAGGCTAAGGCACTGGAGGGCGTTGACGCGCTGCTCAGCTCCGTTATGATGCCCCCGGGAGTACCCGTTGCCACAGTAGGTATCGACGCGGCTGCCAACGCAGGCTACCTCGCGGCTGAGATCCTCGCAGTAAGCGACGCTGATCTGGCGGACAAGCTCCTGGCATTCAAGAAGAAGCAGAACGAGAAGAACCTCGCCGCTGACGCAAAAATGCAGGAAATGGCAAAGGAAATCTGATCCAGTCACAAACCTGCCACCGCAGGAAACATACACATTTATAATAAGGAGATAAGACAATGAGCTACACAAAGGCAGAACAGCTGTACGAAGGCAAGGCAAAGAAGGTTTTCGCGTGTGCGGAAAACCCCGACTACGTTATAGTATCCTACAAGGACGACGCGACCGCTTTCAACGGTCTGAAGAAGGGTCAGATCCACGGAAAGGGCGTTATCAATAACAAGATGACAAACTACATGTTCGGTCTGCTTGAGAAAGAGGGCATTCCCACCCACCTCATCGAGGAGATCAACGACCGCGAAACCGTTGTAAAGAAGGTTGAGATCGTTCCGCTGGAGGTCATCGTAAGAAACGTCGCAGCAGGCAGCTTCTCCAAGAAGCTCGGTATCGCCGAGGGTACTCCCCTTAAGACTCCGACGCTGGAGTTCAGCTACAAGAACGACGATCTCGGCGACCCGTTCATCAACAGCTACTATGCACTCGGTTTGGGCCTGGCTACCCAGGAGGAGATCGACACCATCTCCAAGTACGCTTTCGCTGTGAACAAGTTCATGCTCGAATACTTCAAGAAGCTCAACATCGACCTCATCGACTTCAAGATCGAGTTCGGCCGCTTCCACGGTCAGATCATTCTCGCAGACGAGATCTCCCCGGATACTTGCCGCTTCTGGGATTCCACTACCCATGAGAAGCTCGACAAGGACCGCTTCCGCAGGGATATGGGCGGCGTAGAGGACGCTTACCAGGAGATCATGCGTCGTATCTTCGGCGAGAACAAGTAATCACACTAACCACAGGGATCGGGATATTACGCGGCATTCCGGAGCAGGCACTGCCCTGCCCCGGATATGTCGGTAAATACAGACAGAGAAAAGGCGGTATAACTTTATATGGGCGGATTTTTCGGAGCAGCAACTGAACACAGCTGTATCAGCGACGTATTCTTCGGCACGGACTACCATTCCCACCTCGGCACCCGGCGCGGCGGCATGACGGCGTATTCCGCTGAGAAGGGCTTCCAGAGAAGCATTCACAGCATTGAGAACTCGCCGTTCCGCACAAAGTTCGAGAGCGACGTCGAGGGAATGTCCGGCAACCTCTGCATAGGAAGCATAAGCGACACGGATCCTCAGCCTATCCTGCTGAAATCCAGACTGGGTACCTACGCAGTCTGCAACATCGGCATAATCAACAACGATGAGGAACTTTGCAGCGAACTTCTCAGCAAATCCAGCGCAAGCTTTGAAACAATGAGCAGCGGAAAGGTCAACTCCTCCTCGCTCATCGGCGCGCTTATCGCACAGAAGGACAACATCGTTGACGGCATTCGCTACGCCCAGGAGAAGATCCAGGGCACCATGTCCCTGCTTATCCTCACCGAGGACGGAATAATCGCCGCCCGGGACAAGGACGGCAGACTGCCTATAATCATCGGCAGGCGCGACGACGGCTACTGCGTTTCCTTTGAGAGCTTCGCATTCCAGAAGCTGGGCTACGACATCTACCGCGAGATGCTCCCCGGAGAGATCGTGAAGATCACCTCCAAGCGCGCGGAAGTGCTCAGCGAGGGCTGCCAGAAGAACCTCAGGATCTGCACCTTCCTGTGGACCTACTACGGCTATCCGAACTCGGTCTACGAGGGAGTCACCGTGGAGACCATGCGTACCCGCAACGGCGAGATCATGGCGGAGCACGATATCCAGAACGGCACACTGCCTGACGTGGATTTCATCTGCGGCGTCCCGGATTCCGGCGTTCCCCACGCGATAGGCTACGCAAACCGCAGCGGTATCCCGTTCGCACGTCCTTTCATAAAGTATACCCCCACCTGGCCGCGCAGCTTCATGCCGCAGAGCCAGTCCATGAGAAACAAGGTTGCAAAGATGAAGCTTATCCCCGTGCACGAACTCATCGAGGGGAAGAAGCTCCTGTTCGTAGACGACAGCATCGTCAGAGGAACGCAGATGCGTGAAACGGTAGAGTTCCTGTACGCGAACGGCGCCAAGGAAGTGCATATGCGCTCCGCATGTCCGCCGATCATGTACGGGTGCAAGTACCTCAACTTCTCGCGCAGCACCTCCGAGCTGGACCTCATCGCTCGCCGCATTATCCATGAATTCGAGGGCGAGGATGGCGTGAAGTACATCAGCGAATACAGCGATACCAACACCGAGCGCGGCAAGAAACTCAGAGCCGAGATATGCAAGCGCCTCAAGCTCACATCGCTGGAATTCCAGTCGCTTGAGGGTACGGTAAAGGCTGTCGGACTTCCGGAAAGCGGGCTTTGCAGCTACTGCTGGAACGGAAAGGAATGATATACTTTGTCAGGTAATATCCACGAGGAATGCGGCGTATTCGGCATTTATCGCAATGCGCCGTCCGATGTTGCGCACTCCGTGTATTTCGGGCTGTATGCGCTTCAGCACAGGGGTCAGGAAAGCTGCGGTATCGTCGTAAACGACCGCGGCGTATTCAAGGCTCACAAGGGACTCGGTCTGGTCAACGAGGTCTTTAACGAGCGCGTTCTTTCAGAACTCGGTCAGGGAAGGATCGCCGTCGGGCATGTGCGTTACTCCACCACGGGCAACGTTAATACCGCGAACTGCCAGCCCATGACCGTGCGCCACGTCAAGGGCGCCCTCGCTATTGCACACAACGGAAATCTCATCAACGCCCTCGACCTGCGCAGGCAGTACGAACTAAAGGGCGCGATATTCCACAGCACCAGCGACACCGAGGTCATTTCCTACGCAATTACCGAGGCACGCCTGGAAACAGGCTCCATTCAGGAGGCTGTCGAAAAGGCGATGTATAAGATAAAAGGGGCGTATTCCCTCGCAATAATGTCCCCGAAAAAGCTCATCGCAGCAAGGGATCCACAGGGATTCCGTCCGCTGTGCCTGGGCAGGCTGCCGGAGGACGCAGGCTATGTCGTTGCCTCCGAAAGCTGCGCGCTGGATTGTATCGGCGCGGAATTCGTCCGGGATATCGAACCGGGTGAGATCGTTGTGATCGACGACAACGGGATCCAGAGCATTAAGACCCACTGCGGTCAGAAAAGCTCCATGTGCGTGTTCGAGTTCATCTACTTCGCGCGTCCGGATTCTGTCATTGAGGGAGCAAGCGTGCATCGTGCCAGGCTGCGTGCCGGGCATTACCTCGCGCTGGAGCACCCCGTGCAGGCGGACGTAGTCATCGGCTGTCCGGACAGCGGACTTGATGCCGCCCTCGGATTCGCCCAGCAGAGCGGAATCCCCTACGGTATCGGCTTCGTGAAGAACCGCTACATCGGCAGGACTTTCATTCAGCCGACCCAGGGCATGCGCGAGAACTCCGTAAAGATCAAGCTGAACGCGCTCAGCGACACCGTAAAGGGCAAGCGCGTAGTGCTCATCGACGACAGTATCGTCCGCGGAACCACCTCCGCCAAGGTCGTGAAGCTGCTGCGGCACGCCGGCGCAACTGAAATACATATGCGGATCTCCTCGCCGCCGTTCATCAGCGAGTGCTTCTTCGGCACCGACATCGACAGCAGGGAGAACCTCATTGCTAACAAGCACTCCGTAGAGGAGATCGCCGAGATTATCGGGGTGGATTCCCTCGGATTCCTAAGCACGGACAGCGTTGTGAAGATCGCCGAGAATGCCGGCTGCGGATTCTGCACCGGGTGCTTCTCCGGGAAATACCCCATCGACGTCCCCACTGAGATACCCAAGGACAAGTTTGAAATGAAGTTCGACGAATGACGGACTTTGACAATAAAGAAATGAATTAAGGCTGCTCCGTGGACTGCGGCGCTCCTTATAGAAAGGGCAGTAAAATGAAAAGTTACAGCGAAAGCTACAAGGCAGCAGGCGTTGACGTTACCGCAGGCTACGAATCAGTTCGCCTTATGAAGGAACATGTCGCAAGGACAAACACCCCCGGGTGCATTTCCGGTATCGGCGGATTCGGCGGTCTGTTCATGCCTGACCTCACCGGCATGAAGGAACCCGTGCTCGTAAGCGGCACCGACGGCGTAGGTACAAAGCTCAAGCTCGCAATGCTGATGGACAAGCACGACACCATCGGTATCGACGCTGTCGCAATGTGTGTGAACGATATCATCTGCTGCGGCGCAAAGCCTCTGTTCTTCCTGGACTACATCGCTATCGGCAAGGTCGTTCCGGAGAAGGTTGCGGAGATCGTCAAGGGAGTTGCAGACGGCTGCGTAATGGCAGGCTGCGCCCTGGTCGGCGGCGAAACCGCAGAGCACCCCGGCATGATGGCTGAGGACGAATACGACATCGCAGGATACAGCACCGGTATCGTTGACAAGTCCAAGATACTGGACGCTTCCGCTATCAAGCCCGGCGACGCTATTGTGGGCATTGCCTCCAGCGGCGTTCACTCCAACGGATTCTCCCTGGTAAGAAAAGTGTTCAACGTCAACGAGCAGAACCTCAAGACCTTCTATCCGGAGCTGGGTACCTCCCTCGGCGACGCACTCCTCAAGCCTACCAGAATCTACGTTAAGCCCGTTCTGGACGTGATCTCCAAGATCACCGTGAAATCCATCAGCCACATCACCGGCGGCGGATTCTACGAGAATATTCCGCGCGCTCTGCCGGACGGTATCGCTGCGAAGATCAACAAGAACAGCTACGAGGTGCCTGCTATATTCAAGCTCCTCCAGAATACCGGCAATATCTCCGAGCACGACATGTACAACACATTTAACATGGGTATCGGCATGATGATGGTCGTTGACAAGGCTGACGCCGCAAAGGCTGTCGAGATCCTCAGGGCAAACGGCGAGAATGCGTTCGTCATCGGCGAAACCATCGCAAGCGACGAAGGCGTTATCATAGAATAATGTTCGGGTTCTTAAGGAAAAAGGCTGCTGCTCCCTTCCCCGGGGAGCAGTGCTTAGTCGATATTTCCAGCGGCGGAATGACAATAAACGGCATGAAGCTCGACGTACTGGTACACCTGGACTCCGCCGAGAAACTCCTGGGAACTCCCCGGGCGATGAAATTCAGGACCAGCGCAGAGAACCGCGAATTCCTGGAGGAAACTCACGGCGAGGGAATGGTGTCCAACCGCGTGAACTACACCTGGGACGACCTGGGAATCTATTGCTACACGATGAACGGAAAAGTCGTGCACTGTTTCGGATTCATGTTCCGGAACGACCCGGAACTGGACCTCAAATACGCCCCGAAAAAGATGTTCAGCGGCTCACTAACGATCAACGGCGAGCCATGGCAGCAGGCTGTGCTTCGCGGAGAGGACTGCGAAGTATTACGCACGCTGCACGTCGGCGGTTACTGTGTGACCGCGGAATACGCTGACCCGTTCGCCGGGGATAAGCCCGACGAGGGCGGATACAACTGCGTGGAAGTACAGCTCGGGAATTGACCCACACGCTCATCAGGAGGTACATATGAAAAATATCGTGGTGCTCGTATCAGGAGGCGGCACTAATCTCCAGGCACTCATCGACGCCGAGAAGCGCGGAGAGATACACGGCGGAAAGATAACCTGCGTCATCGCAAGCAGACCGGACGCCTACGCCCTGGAACGCGCGGCAAACAACGGAATACGGACCCGTGTGCTCACACGCAGGGACTATGCTGACGTGAAAAGCTACAGCAAGGCAATGCGTGACGCACTTGTGGAGGAAAACGCTGATCTGGTGGTCTACGCCGGATTCATGACGATCCTCGACGAACAGGTGTGCGACGCATTTCCGAACAAGATGATCAATATTCACCCGGCGCTGATCCCGTCCTTCTGCGGCAAGGGATTCTACGGGCTGCACGTTCACGAAGCGGCTCTGGCAAAGGGCGTGAAGGTATCCGGGGCAACCGTGCACTTCGTCACCGCAGACTGCGACGCAGGTCCCATAATCCTCCAGAAGGCGGTGGAGGTGAAGAACGGCGACACTCCCGAAACCCTCCAGAAGCGCATTATGGAGGAGGCTGAGTGGAAGCTCCTCCCGAAAGCCGTTTCCCTGTTCTGCGAGGACAGGATCGTCGTTAAAAACGGCGTCACCGAGATACTGTGATGAACGAGAACAGATTCACGGGCAAGGCAGGATATTACGCGAAATTCCGCCCCTCCTACCCTGCCGCAGTGGTTGACCGGCTCTATAATCTGACCCATGCAGAAAATGTCGTGGATATTGGCGCAGGAACCGGGAAATTCACAGAGAAACTGTTATCAAAGCCCTGGAACGTTACTGCAGTCGAGCCAAATACGGATATGTGCCGTGAGCTCCTTAAATGCGTTGGCGGAAAGGCGGAGATAGTCACTGCTTCTGCGGAGGACACCGGACTTCCGGAGCACTCCTTCGGGCTGGTAACCGCCGCACAGGCGTTCCACTGGTTCGACGCGGATAAATTCCGGGAGGAATGCAAACGGCTGCTCACTCCGGACGGACGTGTGGCGATAGTGTACAACAGCCGAATGAACGGCGCTATCAGCGCGCCGCGCGACGAGATTTTCCGCAGGTACTGCCCGGAATTCAACGAGCACCGGGGTCACATGGGTATTCGCTCTGATACCGACGGGGACTTGTTCCTTAAAAACGAGTACTTCTCCTCAGTGGAGGTTTTCCAGATGGAAACTCCGGTGATGATGACAAGGGAAGAGTTCATCGGGAATTCGCTCTCAAAGTCCTACTCGCTGGTTGAAACTGACCCGAACTATAAGGCGTTTGTAACCGAACTGCGCGAACTGTTCGACAAATACCACAGATACGGCAAAGTAGCCGCAAGCTATACGACCAACTGCTATGCAGGAAAATTCTGAAAGGATATACGACATGAACTACATTGAGCTTGACAAGGAACTGAATTCCCTTGCATACCACGGCAGAGGAATCATCATCGGCAAGTCCCCGGACGGCAAGAAGGCAGTCACCGCCTACTTCATCATGGGCAGAAGCGAGAACAGCCGCAACCGCGTTTTCGTCGAGGACGGCGAGGGAATCCGCACCCAGGCGTTCGACCCCTCCAAGATGGTTGACCCGCACCTCATCATCTACGCTCCGGTGCGCGTTCTCGGTAACAAGACCATCGTCACCAACGGCGACCAGACCGACACCATCTACGACCTGATGGACAAGCAGATGACTTTTGAGCAGTCCCTCCGCACCCGTGAATTTGAGGACGACAAGCCCAACTACACCCCCAGAATTTCCGGCATAATCCACCTGGAGAACGGCGCGATGAACTACGCAATGTCAATTCTGAAGTCCGCTGAGGGCGACGGAAGCTCCTGCCGCAGATACACCTACGCCTACAGCAATCCGATGGCAGGCAAGGGCAGCTTTATCCACACCTACGCCGGCGACGAGGCAGAACAGGACGGCGTGCGCAGGCTCCCCAGCTTCGAGGGCGAGCCGAAGAACGTCGTGATCCCGGATATGGACATCGACAAGCTGACGGACTACCTCTGGACTAACCTCAACAAGGACAACAAGGTTTCTCTGTTCGTACGCTACATTGACCTGGAAACAGGAAAGTATGAGAGCAGAATCGTAAATAAGAACGTATAAAAAGGAGATACTATGAAGGAATTCGAATTAAAGTACGGCTGCAACCCCAACCAGAAGCCTGCCAGGATCTACATGGAGAACGGCGCGGAGCTTCCCATCGAGGTACTGAACGGACGTCCCGGCTACATCAACTTCCTGGACGCATTCAACGGCTGGCAGCTCGTCAAGGAGCTGAAGGCTGCGACCGGCTACCCTGCTGCAACAAGCTTCAAGCACGTTTCCCCTGCCGGTGCCGCTATCGGACTTCCCCTGACCGACACCCTCGCGAAGATCTACTGGGTGGACGACCTCGGTGAGCTCTCCCCTCTCGCCTGCGCCTACGCAAGGGCAAGGGGCGCTGACAGAATGAGCAGCTACGGCGATTTCATCGCGCTGTCCGACGTATGCGACGTTTCCACCGCGAGAATAATCCACCGCGAGGTATCCGACGGCGTTATCGCTCCCGGATACGAGCCCGAGGCGCTTGAAATCCTCAAGAGCAAGAAGAAGGGCAACTACAACATAATCAAGATCGACCCGGACTACGTTCCGGCGCAGATCGAGCGCAAGCAGGTCTACGGAATCACCTTCGAGCAGGGTCGCAACGAGCTTGTTATCAATGACGAGCTGTTCGCGAATATCCCGACGGAAGCCAAGGATCTCCCCGAGAGCGCAAAGCACGACCTGGCGATCGCGCTCATCACGCTGAAGTACACCCAGTCCAACTCCGTTGCATACGCATGCGGCGGTCAGGCTATCGGAATCGGCGCCGGTCAGCAGTCCAGAATCCACTGCACACGCCTTGCAGGAACAAAGGCTGACAACTGGTACCTGCGTCAGTCCCCTCAGGTCATGGGGCTCCAGTTCGTTGACGGGATCCGCCGCGCGGACCGCGACAACACCATCGACCTGTACATCGGCGACGACTACATGGACGTGCTCGCTGAGGGTGAGTGGCAGAAGTTCTTCAAGGTTAAGCCTGCGGTATTCACACGCGAGGAGAAGCGCGCATGGCTCGACACCATGAAGGGAGTTTCCCTCGGGTCCGACGCATTCTTCCCGTTCGGCGACAACATCGAGAGAGCGCACAAGAGCGGCGTTCAGTACATCGCACAGCCGGGCGGCTCTATCCGCGACGATAATGTTATCGAGGTCTGCAACAAGTACGGCATTACAATGGCATTCACAGGCATTCGTCTGTTCCATCACTGATATACGGAGGTAATCATGTCCCACGAGTTAGTTCTCGTTCTCGATTTCGGCGGTCAGTACAACCAGCTTATCGCACGCCGCGTGAGAGAACACAAAATCTACTGCGAGGTCAAGTCCTACAAGACCCCCATTGAGGAGATCCGCGCGATGAACCCCAAGGGCATCATCTTCACCGGTGGACCGAACAGCGTCTATCTTGAAAATTCCCCGAGAATGTCAAAGGAGATCTTCGACTTGGGCGTACCGGTTCTTGGTATCTGCTACGGCGTACAGTTCATGGCCTACGCACTTGGCGGAGAGATCGGCACGGCAGTTGACAGCTCCCTGTCTGAATTCGGCAGGACCGAAACTGAGGTGGACACCTCTTCCCTGCTGTTCAAGGATATCGACAGGACTACTGTCACCTGGATGAGCCACAACGACTACATCAAGAAGCTCCCTGAGGGCTTCGAGGCTTGCGGTCACACCGCTAAGTGCCCCTACGCAGCGATCCAGAACGTTGAGAAGAAGTTCTACGGCGTGCAGTTCCACCCGGAGGTAAATCACACTGAGCGCGGCTTCGACATGCTGGGTAACTTCCTGTACAACGTCTGCGAATGCCGCGGCGACTGGACCATGGAAAGCTACGCTGAAACCGCAATCAGGAATATCCGCGAGAAGGTCGGCAACGGCAAGGCACTGCTGGCTCTCTCCGGCGGTGTTGACAGCTCCGTTGCCTGCAAGCTGCTTGCAAAGGCTATCGGAAGCCAGCTGACCTGCATTTTCGTTGACCACGGACTCATGAGAAAGAACGAGGGCGACGAGGTCGAGGCTGCATTCGCTGACAGCGGCGTTAATTTCGTCCGCGTGAATGCCGGCGAGAGATTCCTGGGCAAGCTTGCCGGAGTAACCGAACCGGAAGCAAAGCGCAAGATTATCGGCGAGGAGTTTATCCGCGTATTCGAGGAAGAGGCTAAGAAGATCGGCAAGGTGGACTACCTCGTACAGGGAACCATCTACCCCGACGTCATTGAATCCGGACTGGGCGACGCTGCGGTGATCAAGAGCCATCACAACGTTGGCGGACTCCCCGATTACGTTGATTTCAAGGAGATCATCGAGCCGCTGCGCCTGCTGTTCAAGGACGAGGTACGCGCCCTCGGAACCACTCTCGGTCTTGACGAGAAGCTGGTATGGCGCCAGCCGTTCCCGGGTCCTGGTCTTGCTATCAGAATCATCGGCGACATCACTCCCGAGAAGGTAGCCACACTCCAGGACGCAGATGCAATATTCCGCGAGGAAATCGCCAACGCCGGTCTTGACAGGAGCATCAACCAGTACTTCGCAGTGCTGACCAACATGCGCTCCGTCGGCGTTATGGGCGACGGAAGAACCTACGACTACACTCTCGCACTCCGCGGCGTATCCACCAGCGACTTCATGACCGCAGATTTCTCACGCATTCCTTATGACGTGCTGGAGAAGGTTTCCGTCCGTATCGTAAATGAAGTTAAAAATATCAACCGTATTGTTTATGACATCACGTCTAAGCCGCCGGCTACAATCGAATGGGAATGACATTTGTCAAACACCATTATAATTCCCGAAATACCTTAAAATTAAAAGAGCTACCTGGCATTGAAGTCGGGTAGCTTTTTATGTCTATTGCAGTTACTTACCGCCCAGATTCTTCAGTCTGAACTGCTTCGGGGTGATTCCGCGCAGCTTTCTGAAGCTCTTTATGAGGTGGGGTGAATCGGAGAAGCCGGTTTCGCGGCTTATGCGGTCAAGGTCAAAGTCCGTGAATATCAGGAATTCCTCCGCCTTGATTATGCGCATTTCCTTGATGTACTCCTTGCAGGTCTTTCCGTAGACCGACAGGAATTTCTTGGCGAAGTAGGAATAGCTCATACTGCACCGCTCAGCGACCTCCGACACCTGGACTCCCTGTGCGAGCCGCTGGTCGATGAACTCCGTTATGCTGTAGATATCGTACTTGGAGTCCTCGGAATACGCCTCACTGTCCACTGAAAATCCATCCTCCTGCCAACAGCGGACAATATTTATCAGCAGCCGGTATAATTCCGTGCGTATAACCAGATCAAAACCGTACTCCTGACGGGACATCTCATCAATGCAGCGTTCGAATACCTGCGGCGCTCCAATCGCAGCGGACTTCGCGGAGGTAAAGGTTGTGCTCATTCCCTTCCTCTCGGCGCTGCGGAATATACTCCGAAATTTCGGTGCGTAGCTGGGCGTAAGATTCATTCGGTTGATGTCCAGTTTTATCACCGCATACCTTGCGTGATCTCCGTCCGCTCCGCTCATGGAGTGCACGGCCTTGGGGTGGAACAGCACCATCTCACCCTTGTGCAGCGTGAATTTATCAGATCCGCTCGACATGACGACGTTTCCGCTCAGCATGAGCACAAGTTCCATGTAGAAATGCCAGTGGGCGCGTACAGGGAAATATTTTGAACTTGTGTCAAAGTAGAAGCACTCAACCGGGCGGTTAAGTACATCGCCGTCCTCATATAGAAAATACATAGCTTACTCCGCTTTCATCGCTCTCCGCGCCACCTAAGCTCCCAGAATGCCACAGCGCCTGCGGCGGCAACATTCAGAGAGTCCACTCCAAGTGACATTGGTATCTTCACGGTATAATCGCAGCTGGCGATCGTAGTAGAGGACAATCCATCGCCCTCCGTTCCCAGGATTATTGCCAGCTTGTCCTCCGCCGCGAGGGCAGAGTCGTCAATGCTGACAGAACGGTCGCTGAGCGCCATCGCCGCCGTCCGGAATCCCCAGGCGTGCAGCTGCTTGATTCCATTTCCAGGCCAGTCGGAGACCTCCTCGCCGATGACCGCCCAGGGGACCAGCAGCACCGTCCCCATGCTGACCCGGACTGAACGTCGCAGCAGAGGGTCGCAGCAGGAGGGAGTTACCAGCACAGCGTCTATTCCCAGCGCCGCCGCCGAACGGAATGCCGCGCCGATATTGGTGCTGTCCACGATATTTTCGAGGACCGCGACGCGGTGGGCATTCCGGCAGATCTCCTCCGCGGAACGGGGCTTCGGACGGCGGACTGCGCACAGTACTCCGCGGTTCAGCTTGTATCCGGTCATCTGCGAGAGCACCTCCGGCGGAGCAAGGTACACCGGGATATCTCCGCAGCGCTGTATGATCCCACTGGCGCAGCCCTCCAGGCAGCGCTTCTCAGTCAGTATGGACACAAGTTCATATCCTGCGCTGATCGCAAGGTCGATGACCTTGGGGCTTTCCGCGATGAATATTCCCTTTTCCGGCTCCAGGCGGTTTCTCAGCTGCGCCTCGGTCAGCTTCGTGAATACCTCGCAGCCCGGGGCGTTGAGGTCGTTTATTTCAATGAATTCTGGCATAATACTTCTCTCTTGTCCTTATTTATGAATGCTTTTATTGCCGACAGCGCTTCCGCGTATTCCTGCTCAAGCCCGTCGTGGTCAATCACCGCGAAATCCACGCAGCCCTGCCGCAGCGCGGTTTCGGAAGCCCGGGCGCGTTCCGACAGCCCGTCCAGTCCGATGGTCCGCGACGTGCTCTTGAGGGAATGCACGCACCTGCAATAGTCCTCCCAGCGCTTCTCTGAATAGGCGCGCTCCATCTCGTCGTACCTGCCGCTCTCGCAGTAGTCTCGCAGGACCTCGGTGTAAAGCTCCGGGCTGTTGCAGCAATACTGCATTGCCATCGGTAGATTCAACTGCGGAAGCGCTTCGGTCAGCGCCGTGAAATCCACGGAGCAGTCCTCCGGGAGTTCCTCCCGGCAGGTCGGCGGAAGCACCAGCTCCGGGGGGAGGTTCTTCCTGATCACCTGCTCCAGCCTGTCGCCGCGAACCGGCTTGGGTATGTAGTCCGCGAAGCCCTCGCTGAGATACTCCTCGCGCACTCCGGCAAGGGCGTTGGCGGTCAGCATTATGACGGGAGTCCCACAGTTCGGCGAATTTGCATCAGAACGCAGCCTGCGATAGGTTTCCACGCCGTCCATTTCCGGCATCATATGGTCCATCAGAATAAGGTCGTAGTGTTTTCTGGAAGCCGCCTCAAGACACTCCGCGCCGCTTCCGGCGGTGTCGGTCTGTATCCGGGTATCCTTGAGCAGATTCACGATAACCAACAGATTAACCGGCAGGTCGTCCACCACAAGCACACTTGCCTCCGGTGCCTCGAACGAGTGCGAATACACCGCCGGTTCCGCCGTGGAATAGTTCACGTTCAGCTTACCCGACGGCGCCCCGGCGGCGATCCTCTGCGGAACCTCGAACAGGAACTCGCTGCCCTCCCCCAGGGCGCTCTTCACAGATATCGTGCCGCCCATGAGTTCCGTCAGCCGGTGGACTATCGCAAGTCCCAGACCCGTGCCCTCGATGTTGCGGTTGCGCATAAGGTCCAGCCGCTGGAACTGGTCGAACAGCTTCCCCTGGTCCGCTTCACTTATCCCGGAGCCGGTGTCAAGTACCGAGAAGCGCAGGCGGCATAAATCTCCGTCCACCGCTCCGCTGACCGTGAGTGTGACGCCGCCATTTTCCGTGTACTTCACCGCATTTGTCAGCAGATTCACCACCACCTGCCGTATATGCGGCTCGTCGCCTATCAGCTTCAGTGGGATCTCCCCGTCGCACACCACATTCATCGAAAGTCCCTTTTCTTGTGCGCGAAGCGCGGTCATGCTGCAACAGTCGCTGACAAGGGAGCTGAGTTCATATTCGCCGTTGCTTATTTCTATTCTGCCGGATTCTATTTTGGAGATGTCCAGGACGTCGTTCACGATGGTAAGCAGGGAATTCCCTGCGGTGCGGATATTTTCGGCGTAGCCGCGTATAGCCGGGTTCCTCTCCTCCCGGAGTATCATCTCATTCATACCCAGGACAGCGTTTATCGGCGTGCGGATCTCATGGGACATGTTGGCGAGGAACGCGCTTTTGGCTTTGTTGGCTGCCAGGGCGTCCTCCTGGGAGCGCTTTTCCTCTGCGATGGCATTGATCAGCTTCTGATTCTGCTGCTCCATCATGGAGATGAGCACCCGGGACACCATAACGGAAAGAAAGATTATACCCAGGGAGATGACCATTTCGGGTATAACGAAATTCCGGGCGGCCTCGTTTCCATCGATGTTCCGCCATTCGACCGCTATCAGAAGTCCGATACAGCAGCACAGCGCGGTCGTATCGGTAAGCCTCCGGTTCACAAAAACAACGGAGATCAGAATTGGCAGCAGAAACGCCGTCAGGGTGATCGAAAAAACATAGTGCGTCACCGCTACCACGGAACACATGAAAACCACCGTAATGACCATCGCGTAATTCAGAAGCCAGTCCCGGTCCGGAAATAAGCGCAGCAGGATATGGTCAACCAGTACCGCCAGAAGATTCAGTCCTGATGGAATAAGGAAATACAGCACCGCCTGACGCAGCAGACTGTCGTTAGCTTTGTCCTCGGCGATAAGGATAATGTTCACGAATATCTCCAGGACTACCACCACGAGCGCGATGAACAGGTTCATATAGAACAGACGCCGCCGCCATTTGCGGTAGTCCGGTTTGATTTCTGCTAATTCCTTTTCGGAAATGTATGCCGGAGTGTCCGGCTTTCCCTTTAATGATGTTTTCATGCTTTCACCCTGCCGCTTTCATTTCATAATATATATTATAGTTCAGTTTAACCAAAAAATCAAGGGATTGTGCCATATTATGTTATTTTAGCGGAACTTTTTTCCCGAATAGTATCAATATATTTCCTTTTTGTGATTGTTTATAAATTAATTTCACAAAACTGCTTGAAATTTTACTAACGCCGTGATAAAATATATGTAATCGTTTTAACATGATGAAACAGTCATAAAACATGGAGGTATCTATGTATTCACAAACATTACTGAAATCCGCACTGTCTGCAATATTGGTGCTTATAATGTCGCTGACCGGGTGCAATAAATCAGAGGAGCCGGGCAGCTCCTCCGCGGATTCCACGGGCAGCAGCGAGAGCAATGCTCCGGAAAATACCCCTACCGAGAGTAACAGCATGACTTCCCTTGAAGTTATCCGCGCTATGGGCAATGGAATCAACCTGGGCAACACTCTGGAAGCCTATAACCACCAGGGCTATCTCAATGGCTCCAGTCCCACCCTGGCGGAAACCTCATGGGGGCAGCCAACCACTACCAGGGAAATGATCCAGGGTATGAAGGCGGCCGGATTCGACACGATACGCATTCCTGTAGCCTGGACTAACGGCATGTACTTCGAGAGCGGCGACTACACCATCGACAGCAGGCTTATGGACCGTGTTGACGAGGTAGTCAACTGGGCGCTGGACGAGGACATGTACGTCATCATCAACGACCACTGGGATGGCAGCTGGTGGGGAATGTTCGGCGCTGCGGACGAGGCGGTGCGCGAGCAGGCGATGGATATGTATAAATCCATGTGGACGCAGATAGGAGAGCACTTTGCTGACAGCTCCTACAAGCTGATATTTGAATCCGCCAACGAGGAGCTCGGCGACCGCCTCAACGACAAGGACATAACCGGATCCAAGGGCGTACTTACCGAGAATGAATGCTACGAAAAGACCAACGAGATAAACAGCGAATTCGTAAAAACTATCCGCGGACTTGGCGGAAAGAACGCTGACCGCTTCCTGCTAATCGCCGGGTACAATACCGACATCACAAAGACCTGCGACGACCGCTTCGTCATGCCGGAGGATTCCGCAGACAGCAAGCTGCTGCTCTCCGTGCACTACTACACTCCCTGGGACTACTGCGGAACGGACGGTGTGAACCAGTGGGGTTCCCCCGGGGACTACGACGAGATGAATGGGTTGTTTGAGAAGCTCAGCAAGTTCTCCGAGCAGGGCTACGGCGTGGTGATCGGCGAATATGCCGTAATGATGAAGAACGGCGGAATCAAGCCGGACACCGACCTGTTCTACTCCAACCTCATGGACAACTGCGACCTGTATGATTTCTGCCCCGTCCTCTGGGATTGCAGCAGCTTCTACAAGCGCTCCACAAATACCCTTTCCGATGAAACCCTGGCGGAGCTGTTCAGCAGCCGCGCCTATGCGAACGAGGCCGGGAAATCTGTTGAGGACATCAAATCAGGAGCGAAAACCCGAATTGAGGAGACTCGTCAGGCTGTTGAGAACAACGCAATGGCGGACGTGGAATACGCTCCCTCGGACGACGCGGCGATCGCGTGGATAATGTACCAGAGCGCGGATTACACCGTGTGCTACAGCGTGGGCGACAAGTACGACCCCAACAACAAGACTAAGGGTATCAAGGAGACCAACGCCCTCATCACCGGCGAGGGAACCTACACAGTCAGCCTGGATTTCACGGGCTGCGGCGCCGCAAAGGGCGTGGCGTTCGCGGCGCTGGGTATCTCCAACGGCGAGGACCTGTTCCCGGGCTACACCGTGAGCATAGACAATATCCTCATCAACGGCTCCCCCTACCAGCTTGACGGTCGGGAGTTCACCACTAGCGACGACAAGCACTGCACCCGTGTGAACCTATACAATGCGTGGATAAGCGACCTCCCTAAGGAAGTGCGTACTCCCGACGGGGACTTCACCGACTGCTCCGCGCAGATCATGTCGCTGGGCGCAAAGAAGTACGTTGACACCATTTCCATCACGTTCACGGTGCATGCACCGTGAGCAGAATAAATACCAGTGGGGCTGCGATTGCAGCCCCATTTTCTATACTCGACCCTCGATATACTCAATGAACCTGTGCACACTATCAGGAAAATAGGTCCCGGGCTTGTGGACGAGCACTATCTGCGTTTCGATCGGGCAATCCGGGATTTCCAGGCAGTTGGCGCGCTCCGGGTATACAAGTCCCAGGGCGGACTGCGGAACAACCGCCGCGCCGACGGAGCGCTCCGCCAGGTCCACCGCAGTCCGCGCGTCGTCACACATGCACACGCAGCGAGGCTCCAACTCCTTCTCCCGGAACGCCTGGAGGATTATACTCTCCCATCGGCGGTACAGAATCAGCGGCTGCTCCGCAAGCTGCGCCATGGTGATGTGCTTCTCCCTGGATTTCCCGGGAAGCACTGCTATCATCTTCTCGCTGACCAGACCGTGCACCTCAAATTCGCTCTCCGCAAAGGGAGTCCGCACCAGAGCCGCGTGTATTATATCCGACCGCAGCTTCTCCAGCAGGGAGTAGGTATTCGCTTCAGTTATCTCAAAGCGTACTTCGCTGTTATCCGCCAGGAATCCGGAGATCCACTCGCCGCCCCGGGTGCAGATCACGGAGGACACCACTCCCAGGCGTATGGTATCCTTTTCCGTCCGGGAGCACGCCTCTATATCCTGCCGCATGCTCGCCTCCATCTTCAGAATATTCTGAGCCCTGTCGTAGAGCAGCTTCCCGGTGTCCGTCAGGCGGATATGCTTCTGACCGCGCTCAAACAGCGGACAGCCAAGCTCCTGCTCCAGTAACTTCATCTGAATGCTCAGCGGCGGCTGCGACATGAAGAGCTTCTTTGCGGCAGCGCTTATCGTGCCCTCCTCCGCAACGGTGACAAAATATTTCAGCTGCTTGAGATCCATAATACCTCCATATTGACAAGCTATTCGAACCATACAAAAAAAGTATACGGATTTTACAGGTTATACCTTTAAAATATCCTGGCTTTATGATATACTATTATATGTGTTTTGTCAAGAGCTAAAAAGGAAAGGCAGGTAATTAATTTTGTTCAAGCTGCTTGTACACATCAAGAAATACAAAAAGGAGTGCGTGCTTGGTCCGCTGTTCAAACTGCTGGAAGCACTGCTGGAGCTTTTCGTCCCACTGGTGATTGCCAACATCATCGACAACGGTATTGCGAACGGCGACACGGGCTATGTCGTCGGAATGGTATGTCTGCTCGTCGGACTGGGCGTAGTCGGGCTTGCATTCTCCATCACCGCGCAGTACTTCGCTGCAAAGGCTGCGGTAGGATTCTCCGCCAAGGTGAAGCACGAGCTGTTCCGCCACATTGAGTCCCTCTCCTGGACTGAGATCGACGGAATAGGCACCTCCACCCTCATCACGCGAATGACCAGCGACATGAACCAGATACAGAACGGCGTCAATCTGACGCTCCGTCTGCTTCTGCGCTCTCCGTTCGTAGTTTTCGGCGCAATGATCATGGCGTTCACCATCAACGTACAGGCGGCGCTGATATTCGTCGCGGCTATACCGCTGCTCTCTGTGGTGGTTTTCGGAATCATGCTGTGGTGCATTCCGCTTTACAAGAAGGTGCAGTCCAGGCTGGACAAGGTACTCGGGATCACCCGTGAGAACCTCACCGGCGTCCGCGTGATCCGCGCCTTCTGCAAGGAGGAGGAAGAGATCCAGTCCTTCACACAGCACAATGACCAGCTGACCGCCGCCCAGAAGTTCGTCGGCAGGATATCCGCGCTGATGAATCCGCTGACCTACGTCATCATTAATCTGGCAATAATCTGGCTTATCCAGACCGGAGCCGTGCAGGTAAACAACGGCGACCTCTCCCAGGGCGACGTGGTAGCGCTGTATAACTACATGTCACAGATACTGGTGGAGCTTATCAAGCTGGCTAACCTCATCATCAGCCTTACAAAGTCCGTTGCCTGCGGAAACCGCGTGCAGTCCATCTTCGAGATACACTCCTCCCAGACCGTGTCCGAGGACAGCACTATTCACGGCAGCGAGGACTACGCGGTGGAATTCCGCAACGTATCCCTCAGATACGCTAATGCCGGCGAGGATTCCCTCACGGGAATGAGCTTCGCAGTGAAGCGCGGCGAAACTGTCGGGATCATCGGCGGCACAGGCTCGGGTAAATCCTCCCTGGTGAACCTTATTCCGCGGTTCTATGACGCGACCGGCGGCGAAGTGCTCATCGGCGGAAGGAACGCCGACAGCTTCGCCCCGGAGGAACTCCGTATGAAGATCGGCGTGGTTCCGCAGAAGGCGGTGCTGTTCAAGGGCACTATCCGCGAGAACATGCAGTGGGGTAAATCCGACGCCACCGACGAGGAGATCATGGCGGCGGCAAAGACCGCGCAGGCAGCCGACGTTATCGAAGGCAAGGGCGGTCTGGACTACGAGATCGAACAGGGCGGCAAGAATCTCTCCGGAGGTCAGCGCCAGCGCTTCACCATCGCAAGGGCGCTGGTAAGGAAGCCCGAAATTCTGATACTTGACGACAGCGCCTCCGCGCTGGATTTCGCGACCGACGCCGCGCTCCGTAAGTCTATCCGCGAAATGGACAGCGATCCCACAGTGTTCATCGTATCCCAGCGCACCTCCTCAATACAGCACGCTGACAAGATAATCGTGCTCGACGACGGAAAGATAGTCGGAATTGGCAGGCATGACGAGCTTCTCGAAAACTGCCCGGTATACAGCGAGATCTACAATTCCCAGTTCAAGAAGGAGGCGGTATAAATGGCGAACACAAAAAGGACAAGGCAGACCGCCCCTAAAGGCACTACGAAAAAGGTGCTCAACTACGTCGGACGGCACGGATTTTTCATCGCCGTTTCGATGATACTTGCAGTGGTCATCGTGGCTCTGACGCTCTACGCGCCTATCCTCATTGGAAACGCCATCGACGAGATCGCAGGCAAGGACAGCGTTGACTTCTCCAATGTGGCGCAGATACTCATGAAGACGGCTGTCGTCATCGGAATCACTGCGGTGCTTCAGTGGGTGATGAACGCCATCAACAACCGTATCACCTACCATGTGGTCAGAGATATACGCAACGCGGCTTTCCGGCACATCGAGGTGCTTCCGCTCAGCTATATCGACGCTAATCCCTACGGCGACATTGTGAACCGCGTTATCGCGGACGCGGACCAATTCTCCGAGGGCCTTCTGATGGGATTCACCCAACTGTTCACCGGAGTTGCGACCATCGTCGGCGCGCTGATATTCATGTTCACCATCAGCTGGCCTATCGCCGTCGTTGTGGTAGTTGCCACTCCCCTTTCACTGTTCGTGGCGAAATTCATCGCCAGCAGAACCTACCGAATGTTCCGCTTACAGACTGAAACCCGTGGTCAGCAGACTGCTTTCATCGACGAGATGATCGGCAGCCAGAAGGTCGTGCAGACCTTCTCCCACGAGGATAAGTCCCTTCGGGATTTTGACGTTATCAACGACCGCCTGGCGGAATATTCGCTCAAGGCTACGTTCTACTCCTCACTAAGCAATCCGTCAACCAGATTCGTGAACAGCGTTATCTACGCCGGAGTTGCGCTGTGCGGCGCGCTGATGTGTATTTCCTCCGCAGGTACTGCGGCGGCGTTCACAATAGGTCAGCTCTCCTGCTGCCTTTCCTATACGAATCAGTACACCAAGCCGTTCAACGAGATCTCCGGAGTTATCACCGAGCTACAGAATGCGCTTGCCTGCGCTGCGCGCCTGTTCGAGCTCATAGAGGAAAAGCCCCAGGTTGAGGAGCCTGCCGACGCAGTGAAGCTCACCAACGTAAAGGGCAGCGTAAAGCTGGACAACGTGTCCTTCTCCTATGTCCCCGACAGGAAGCTCATCGAGGACCTCAGCCTTACAGTAAAACCCGGTCAGCGCGTTGCCATTGTAGGTCCCACCGGATGCGGAAAGACCACGATAATCAACCTGCTCATGCGCTTCTACGATGTAAACGGAGGTTCCGTCATCGTGGAGGGCAGCGATATCCGGAATGTAACGCGCCGCAGCCTGCGTGAAAGCTACGGCATGGTGCTCCAGGAAACCTGGCTGAAATCCGGAACTATCCGCGACAATATCGTCATGGGCAAGCCGGACGCCACCGACGAGGAGGTAATCGCCGCCGCAAAGGCTTCCCACGCACACAGCTTCATCAAGAGAATGCCGCAGGGATACGACACGGTCATCGGCGAGGACGGCGGAAGCCTTTCCCAGGGTCAGAAGCAGTTGCTCTGCATTACGCGCGTAATGCTCTGTCTGCCGCCTATGCTTATCCTGGACGAGGCTACTTCCTCTATAGATACGCGAACCGAGATCAAGATCCAGGATTCCTTCGCGAAGATGATGAAGGGCAGAACGAGCTTCATCGTTGCTCACCGCCTTTCCACTATCCGCGAGGCGGATGTTATCCTCGTAATGAAGGACGGCCACATCATCGAGCAGGGAAATCACGAGCAGCTGCTCGCACAGAACGGATTCTACGCGAAACTCTACAACAGTCAGTTCGCAGTGTGATCTGACGATTCCATCCTGCTGTTGTCATACAGCGTACCTCATATTATCAGCCGGGCGGAAAAATATGCCCGGCATTTTTTTGCACAAATCAAAAAGCACTTGATTTCCGGGAATTTTTCTTATATAATAAGAAAAGGAAAATCCACAGCTATAATACCATGGAGGTCAACATGATAATAACCGATCTGAGCGGTCAGTGGGAAGTCCTGCTTGATGAGAGCAAGGCTGACGTACTGCCCGATAAATACCCCGACAGGATAAACCTGCCGGACTCCACTTCCAACGCCGGATTAGGCAGGCTCAACCCCGAGATCGAATATGGCTGCCTGACCGATCTGCACAAGTTTGAGGGATTCGCGTGGTTCCGCCGGACTATCGAGATCACCCCGGAAATGGCGGAGCGCAACATCACCCTCTTCCTTGAGCGCACGCGCAAGACCCGGGTCTACCTGGACGGGAAGCCCCTGGAGGACTGCTCCTCCCTCTGCGCGCCGCACCGCTGCTCCCTCACCGGGACAGCCGCCGGTAAGCACGAGCTGGTTATCCGGGTGGATAACACCGACTACCCCACCGGCGGCGGTCACCTCACATCCCGGGACACCCAGACCAACTGGAACGGCATTGTGGGTCGTATTGAACTCCAGGCGTACCACGCATACGCGCAGTATGTGTATACTTACGCCAGCGATGACCTGCGATCCCTGCACGTCCGCGCGGAAATCGTCGGCGAGAATGCCGGGACGGCGGAGATTCGCGTATACGACGACGAGCGCGAATACGGAAGCGCTGTGGTTGAATTCACCGACGGAAAGCCCGTGGAATGCGATATCGCACTCCTGGAGGACGTTCCGCTGTGGAGCGACGATTCCCCAGACCTCGTAACCCTGGAGGTCGCAGTCGGCGGAGATATCCGCCAGGTGCAGGCGGGAATAAGACGGCTGTCCCACGACGACAGGACGCTCCTGGTGAACGGCAGGCAGGCTTTCCTGCGCGGTAAGCACGACGGAATGGTGTTCCCGGCGACCGGATACATGCCCACGGACGCGGACTCCTGGCTGGAGTTCTTCGGGAAACTGGCGGAATACGGCATAAACCACGTCCGCTACCACACCTGCTGCCCTCCCGACGAGGCATTCACGGCGGCGGACAGGCTCGGGATATATCTCCAGCCGGAACTTCCGTTCTGGGGAACTATCCCGGACGAATTCGGCGCGGAGCATGAGTTCCTCCGGGACGAGGGCTGGCGTATCCTCCGGGAATTCGGACACCACCCCAGCTTCGTCATGATGAGCATGGGCAACGAGCTATGGGGCAGCAAGGAGCGCCTGAACGAGCTCATCGCCGGATACAGGGCGCAGTACCCGGACAAGATGTACGCCGGTGGCTCCAACAACTTCCAGTTCGTCCCCTGCGTGCTTGAGCAGGAGGATTTCTTCAGCGGAGTCCGCCTGGGCAAGGACAGACTTATCCGCGGAAGCTACGCGATGTGCGACGCTCCCCAGGGGCATATCCAGACGAACTACCCTAACAGCGTGCACAATTACGATCCGCTGATCGACGAAGCCGCCGCCCTCGGAGAGACCCAGGTCGCGGACGAAAACGGCGAGATCATGATACAGTACGGCACGGAGATGAAGAAGGTCAAAGCGGAAAGCTGGGACAACATATCCGTGCACGTTCCGGTGATATCCCACGAAGTCGGACAGTACGCGGTGTTCCCGGATTTCGACGAGATAAAGGAATACACCGGTCCGGTACGGCACGAGGCTTACGCGGCATACCGGAAAGGGCTGGAGGAAGCCGGAATGCTCCACCGCTGGAAGGATTTCTTCCATGCTTCCGGAGCGCTCGCGGTGGACTGCTACCGCCGGGACATTGAAACCGCGTTGCGCAGCTCCATGATGAGCGGATTCCAGCTGCTGGATATCCAGGACTTCCCCGGGCAGGGCGTTGCCACCGTGGGAATACTCAACGCGCACATGAAGTCCAAGGGTCTGGTGACACCGGAGGAATGGCGGAACTACTGCGGCGAAACCGTGGTGCTTGCCGAGCTGGACGGATTTGTGTACAGCGCCGCCGCGGAAATACAGTGCGGTCTGCTGATTTCCAGCACGGAGCCGGACTACTCCGCCGAGGGGATAGACTGGGTGCTGACCTGCGGCGACAAAGTCCTCGAAAGTGGCAGAGCCGGGATAGTGTCCCGGAACGGCAGGATATTCCGCGCGGAAAGCATTGTGTTCAGCGTAGGCTGCGACAAGCCCGTCACCGCAAACCTTCACATATCCGTCGGCGGAGAGGCGCAGAACGACTACACGCTGTACATCTACCCGGACATCAACGTAAAAATCACCGAGCAGGAGATCTCCTACAATGGCAGGACTCTTGAGATCACCCACGAAGCTGAAAAGGCGAAAAAGCCGGGCACGCTGTGTATTCCACTGCTGGACGGCACTTCCCTGCCGGGAGAATACTGCACGGATTTCTGGTGCTACGGAATGTTCCGCAGCATCTCTGAGAGCATGGGAAAGCCCGTTCCCACCGGTACTCTGGGAACGCTGATCGACCGGGATTCCGACCTGCTGGCGAATTTCCCCTGCGAAAATTACACTACGCCGCAGTGGTACAATATTATCATGCACAGCCGCTGCGCTGACCTCTCCGGGACTTCCGTGGAGCCGGAGGTGTGGGTCATCGACAATCCCGAACGCCGCCTGCGGCTCGGAATGCTCTATCGCAGCGAGGAAGCCGTCTTCTGCACCTCCCGACTGTGGGAGATATCCGACCAGCCGGAGGTCAAGTGGTTTGCTCTCAGCCTTCTCAATGCACTCGGCAGATAATAACAGTTTCTTTACGTCCCCTGGAAGGAGATGTATCCATTCGATTTTTCCGGTGGAATATCCTCAGCCAGACGACATATAATAGCTTTCAGAATATACCTGCACCATGTGATACTCCATCTAATTTATTTCAACAGTCTGTTTTATTTTCCATATTTTGTAACACAATTAAAAAAAGTTTGTATTTGACGTCCCTTAGGTGTCACATGGCAGCAATATATATCTTATAATAGATAATGGAACAATACTGGAATGTATATATGCATTCACAAAACTGATAAGAAAAGGAGCCTTCCTATGTTTAACAACCGAACCCCCGACGGCAGAAACAATATCTGCGGTCTTAATGTTGCCAAATATCGAAAAATGCTAAAGATCTCTCAGCGCGAGCTTGCCGACAGACTTCAGGTGATAAACCTTGACATCGACAAGAATGCAGTGCAGCGCATTGAATCCGGTCAGAGATTCATTACGGACATCGAGATCATTTCCCTTGCCAAGGTATTCAATGTAAGCGTTATGGATCTGCTCACAATAGACTGATACGTCTGAGCATATTTTATATAATTTCCACCCGGTAATTTTACCGGGTTTTCTATTTACAAACGACTGTATTTATGGTACAATGGTATTATTACAGAGAAAGCCGGTGAATTGCATGTCAGAAAAAGTATGTCCCGTTGCCAGAAAATGCAGCGGCTGTCAGCTGTCCAACCTGTCCTACGAACAGCAGCTGGACTGGAAGATGAAGGACCTGAACAGGCTCCTGGGAGAATACGGCGAGGTGTCGCGGATAATCCCCATGGAGGACCCTACTGGCTACCGCTGCAAGGTACAGGCGGTATTCCGCAGCGACAGGAACGGGAATATCATCTCGGGGGTGTATCAGTCCTCCAGGAACGGTATCGTCGGGATCGACCGCTGCATGATAAACGACCCCAGGGCAGACGAGATCATCGTGGGGATCCGCGGACTGATGCGCTCTTTCCGGATACGCCCGTGGGATCCCGGCACGGACCGAGGATTCGTGAAGCACGTTCTGGTGCGCATCGGCAGGAACACCGGGGAGATACTTGTGAATATCGTCGGGGCGGTGCCCATGTTCCCTAAGAAGAGGGATTTCACCGCCGCCCTCGTGAAAAAGTTCCCGGCAATAAAGACCGTTACATACTCGGTCAACCGCAGCCCGGAATTCCTCACGCTGGGGGATCACGCCGAAACACTGTACGGCGACGGCTACATCATTGACGAGATATGCGGAAAGCGCTTCCGGATCTCGCCGCAATCCTTCTATCAGGTGAATCCGCAGCAGGCGGAAAGGCTGTATTCCTACGCGGTGGATGCCGCTGCGCTGAAGGAATCGGACACGCTCCTGGACGCGTACAGCGGCACCGGCACGATAGGGATAATCGCCTCCGACCGCGTTAAGTCCGTTCAGGGGATAGAATACAACTCCGCGGCGGTACGCGACGCAGTACAGAACTGCAAGCTCAACGGGCTTACCCGGGACATCGCGTTCAACCGCGGCGACGCCGGGGAGTACCTCCGGGAGCGCGCCAAGAAGGGAGTTCACTTCGACGCGGTGATAATGGACCCGGCACGCGCAGGGGCAGACAAGCAATTCCTCCGGGCGCTTTCCGTCATCAGACCGGAGCGAGTTGTCTACATTTCATGCAATCCGGTCACGCTGGCGAGGGATCTCAGGTCGCTTTCGAAGCACTACGATATCGGTGCGATTCAGCCGTTCGATATGTTCCCGTTCACGCGGCATGTTGAGTGCGTGGTTGCGATGTCAAGGAAAACGGAGTAAATCGGGATATTTGGCTTAACGGTGCGGTTTGTGCGTGTTGGGCAGACTGCGCTGTTTTGGCGGAATATGGTGATTTGGCGTATAGGGGAATATGTCTGCGGTGACAGCAATTTCGCAGCGATACACGGAGTGTGGGTCGGGTGTGCGGAAGTGTTGTGGTGGTGGGAGGGAGAGATAATTAATTATATATAATTCTGTTAATGTTTTCCCAATTCAATAGTATCGGCTAAAGCTGAGGAGGATATTTATGCTAGAAAAACAAATCAATGCGTTGACAACTATTCTGAGAGATAAAGATATTAGGAATTATTCAGGCGATTTATTTTACAATATTATCAAAGCAGTTGCTCTAGGCGATGTAGGTGCTTTATTGGATGCGGCTGGTGACGTGAAAAACATAATTTTTCACACGCCAACAGTCTTGTTTTGGGATAAAATGCAGCGTTATTTGTTCGGCACATTCAAATGCTTTGATGATCAAGTAAAAATGTCAGAAAAATTCACCAAAAATAATTCGTGCTACGAATCTTTCGTAAAAAAACAGATAAATTTGGTAAATGAAATGAATGATGACAAAAAAATAGATTATTTTGCATCACTTACAAGATGTTTTCTATTAAATGAAATGGAAAATGATCTATATTACAAGCTTGCAAGATTTATCAATTTGTGTACATCTGATGAGTTAGATTATATTAAGAATTTTGACTACAATAGTAAGGCAAAAATCAATGCTGTAATATCATCTTTGTACCAATATGGTTTATTCGAACAATCTGAATCAAACGACGGCGCAGATTATGTTCTCTCTGGCTTTGCGAAAGCACTTAAAAACAATTGCTTGAATTATGACGAAGGGCTAAATAGTCGAGACCGGATTCTTTCATATGATCAAATACCTCCACTTAACATAGCTGAACCTATATCATTTAAAAAAATTGATGAGATGTTCTAATAGGAAATAAATGAATTTTTGAGCCAATATGCAACATATAATTAACCCCTACTGACTGCAAAGCCAGGAGTGGTATCACTATATCTATTATAAACTTACACCATAATCTCAACCGTAACCCCCGACTTCAGCTCCACAGAAAACCTATCATCCCAGACGACAATCTCCTTAAGCCACCGCCTGGCAAGGCACTCATCAAACTCGGTAAGCTCGGAATCCTGCTGCTCGATGAACTCGTTAAGTTCGTTGATACGCTTGACCTGTTCGTCACGGACGGCGGTGTCGGTAAAGTTCTTCTGTTTCATCTCACGGAGCCGGAATATCTCATCGGCGATGTCGTTGTAGTCCTCCTTGCGGGAAGCGTGGTTGATAAGCTCCTGCTGAAGTTTGGCAAGGCGCTTGTCTATCTCCAGAGCCTGCTCATCTTCATACCCACGAAGCACCATTGCGAGATTGTCACGAAGCCGTTTCTGATAGGTGCTTCTGCTGCAGAGGAGCTCATTGAATGCCTGCACGACCACATTTTTCAGCACTTCTTCGTTTACCGTACGGGCGTGGCAAATCACACTAGCCGGCTGCAATCTGCTAACGCACCGCCAGACAATTGAGCGGCAGCCATGATTGTTCCAGTGAACACGGCGAAACAGCTCGCCGCACTCCCCGCAGACTATCATCTGAGAAAACACATAATTACTGCTGAAACCGTGCTTTCTTCCATTCGGGCTGACCTTAACGAGCCTGCGGCGAACCAGTTCGTCCTGCACACGCATGAAGATTTCTTTAGGGATAATCGCTTCGTGGTCGTTCTCAACGTAGTACTGCGGCATTATTCCGTTGTTCTTTATGCGCTTTTTGGAAAGATAATCCACCGTGTATGTCTTTTGCAGAAGCGCATCGCCCATGTACTTTTCGTTGCGCAGTATCTTGGCTACCGTGCTTGTGTGCCAGCGTGGATTACCTGCGCCGGTGAGTATTCCGTCACGCTCCAGACCGGCGGCGATTTTATCTGTGCTGTAACCGTCAAGGTATTCACGGTAAATTCTCCGTACCACCTCTGCCTGCTCCGGGTCGATCACAAGCCTGCCGTTCTCGTCTTTGGTGTAGCCAAGAAAACTGCTGTGGTTCACTTGCACCTCTCCCCTCTGATAGCGAAACTGCAAACCCTGTTTCACGTTCTGACTAAGCGACTGCGATTCCTGCTGTGCAAGCGAAGCCATTATCGTAAGCAGAACCTCGCCCTTCGCGTCCAGGGTGTTGATATTCTCTTTCTCAAAGAATACGGGAATGTTACGCTCCTTAAGCTGACGTATGTATTTAAGGCAGTCAAGCGTATTTCGTGCAAATCGGCTGATGGACTTTGTGATAATCATATCGATTTTGCCGTCCATACAGTCTGCTATCATACGGTCGATTAAACAGTTTGTATTAAAAGGACTTGCTCCTGATACAAGGAATAGGTATCGGAATGTTGATGAACTGAAAGCTGCATTTAATGAGAACTTTTGACATATTCCCCTATACGTACCCACAAAATCAGGTGGTTCATCAAACCGCAAAACCACGGCAGACATTGTTTGCAACGGCTCGTGCCATGTTTAGTGCATAGTTTTGATGACGCGCAGAAAGCAGAACTCCGCAGCAGTAACAGAATAACCTCCATGCCCCCGATTCCGGAGGGCATTACTTCTGCATAGTTGACTTTTTCGCCGGAATGCGCTATAATAATATAAGTGTAACCATCAGAAAGGATAATGCATTATGCAGAAAGTACATGTAAACGCAAGCCGCAGCTACGATATAATCATCGGCAGCGGACTTCTCGATAACGCTGGGGATTACATTTCCGCGGCAATAAAGGCGCGCCATGTGTGCGTTGTAACCGACGACACCGTGGACGGGCTGTATTCCGACAGAATGATGAAGACCTTGGCGGACCACGGATTCAGCGCCGTCAAGTTCGTTTTCCCCCACGGGGAGGCCTCCAAGTGTCACACCACCATTATCCGGCTGTATGATTTCCTGGCGGACAACGGATTCACGCGCTCCGACGCCCTCATTGCGCTCGGCGGCGGAGTCACCGGCGACCTAACCGGATTCGCGGCTGCAAGCTACATGCGCGGCATCGGATTCGTGCAGGTCCCTACCACGGTGCTCGCCCAGACCGACAGCTCCGTCGGCGGCAAGACCGCAGTGGACATCGCTGGAGGAAAGAACCTGGTAGGCGCATTCTACCAGCCCCAGCTGGTGCTGTGCGACACAGACGTGCTCTCCACCCTCACGCCGGAGTTCTTCGCAGACGGCATGGCTGAGGTCGTGAAGTACGGCATGATAAAGTCCCGGGAGCTGTTTGATATCCTCACCGAAAAGGATATCCGCGACAACCTTGAGGACATAATCACGCGCTGCGTTTCCATCAAGGCGCAGGTTGTCGAGAACGACGAACGCGAGAAGGGCGAGCGAATGCTCCTGAACTTCGGACATACCCTAGGGCACGCCATTGAGAAATATTACAATTATACCGGAATGTCCCACGGTTACGCCGTTGCTATCGGAATGAGCACCTTCACCCACATCGCCGAGCGCCGTGGAATGTGCCGCCCGGGAGTTTCCGAAAAGCTGGACACACTGCTGAATAAGTGCCATCTTCCCCTTACGACGGAAGCCCCGATGGACGTTCTCTTCAGGAACTCCCTCGGCGACAAGAAGCGACTTTCCTCCGGCATGAATATAATTATCTGCCCGGAAATCGGCGAAAGCAAGATTTGCAGCATGTCCATCGACGAATACGAAAATTTCCTGAAAGGCTGAGGTGAACGCATGAATATCGTCATTACACCAAAACCGCTCTCCGGCAGAGTCGTGATTCCGCCGTCCAAGAGTATTTCCCACCGCGCTCTTATCTGCGCCGCCCTCTCTAAGGGCGAAAGCGAGATAACCGGCGTCCTCGAATGCGAGGATATCGACGCGACCACCGATGCCCTCACCGCACTCGGCGCTGAAATACGCACTGAAAACGGCGTTACTTACGTCAGGGGTATCGAGAATGTGCCCTCCTACGCGGAGATAAACTGCCGGGAAAGCGGCTCCACCCTGCGATTCATGATGCCCGTCTGCGCGGCTCTAGGCGTTGAAACGGTGTTTACCGGCTCCGGAAAGCTGCCCACCAGACCCGTTACACCATACCTGGATCAATTCCCGAAGCACGGTGTGGAATTCGTTTCGGACACTTTCCCCTACCACATCAAGGGAAAGCTCACCTCCGGTGTTTACCCCGTAACCGGCGACATATCCTCCCAGTTCATCACCGGGCTGATGTTCGCAGTGCCACTTCTGGAAGGCGCCAGCGTTATCCAGCTGACCTCCACGCTCCAGTCCAAGCCCTATGCGGACATCACCGTGAACTGCATGCGCGCCTTCGGTATCGAAACCCTGGAGGTAAACGGCAACTACAACATCAAGGGTATCCAGACCTATAATCCCACGAAGTTCACCGTGGAGGGCGACTGCTCCCAGGCGGCATTCTTCGCCGTTGCAAACGAACTCGGAAGTAGCATTGAACTCGTCGGAGTCAACCGCAACAGCGTACAGGGCGACCGCGCGGTGTTCGACATAATCGACAAGACAATTAAAATCAACGGAAACTACTCCGGATTCGACATCGACGCTTCGGATATCCCGGACCTGGTTCCGGTGTTGACGGTGCTCGCCGCCTTCGCCGAGGGGACTTCCCATATACGGGGCTGCAAGCGCCTGCGCATAAAGGAGAGCGACCGCCTGGTATCCATCTCGACAGTGCTCAACTCACTGGGCGCCGATGTAAAGATAGTAAACGATGAACTGGAGATAAACGGCGTGAAGGAGCTATCCGGCGGCGTATGCTCAAGCTTCAACGACCACCGTATCGCAATGTCGCTTGCGGTGGCTTCCCAGCGGTGCACTTCCCCGCTGACGATAACCGGGGCGGAGTGCGTTGCAAAGAGCTATCCCACTTTCTTCGAGGATTTCCGGGCGCTTGGAGGTGAATACGATGTCGTCATTGTTTGACGGAGGTATCTCTGTATCCATATTCGGCGAAAGCCACGGCAGAGGTATTGGCGTCGTGCTGGACAATCTACCCTCCGGCGAGGAGATAGACCTCGATGAGATCGGTATCTACATGGCGAGAAGGGCCGCGAAATCCGACGGCACCAGCACCCTGCGCCTGGAGAAGGATATTCCCGATATCCTCTCGGGAATCTACGAGGGCAAAACCACCGGAACTCCGCTGGCGGCGGTGATATTCAACGGCGAGCAGCATTCCAAGGACTACGGCAACATCGCGCACATCGCACGGCCTGCCCACGCGGACTTCACGGGATTCCTGCGCTACAACGGAGCCAACGACCCCCGGGGCGGAGGGCACTTCTCCGGTAGACTCACGGCGCCCCTGGTATTTGCAGGCTCAGTCTGCGCGCAGATACTTGAGCACCGTGGGATCACCACCGGCGCACATATCCGCTCCCTGAAAGGGATACAGGACGTCGCCTTCGACCCGGTGAACGTGACTGCAGAACAGCTGAAAGCCGTCAAATCTGCGGCGTTCCCGGTGCTGAACGCTGATGTCGCCGAGGAAATGCGCGAAGCTATCCTCGCTGCGCGCAGCGACCTCAACAGCATAGGCGGAATCGTGGAATGCGCCGCAGTCGGAATGCCTGCAGGCGTTGGCTCGCCAATGATGGACGGGCTGGAGAACGTGATATCCCGGTTGGTGTTCGCTATCCCGGCGGTAAAGGGCATTGAGTTCGGTAACGGATTCGGCTGCGCAGATATTTTCGGCAGCGAAAACAACGACGAATTCGCGGTGCGTGACGGAAAGATAGTGACCCTCACCAACAACCACGGCGGAATACTCGGCGGAATCAGTTCGGGAATGCCAATAATATTCCGCACCGCATTCAAGCCTACCCCCTCGATATCCCGTCCGCAGAAGAGCGTGGATTTCAAGGACATGACCGAGCAGGAGCTTGTGATAAAGGGAAGGCACGATCCCTGCGTGGTTCCCCGGGCGGTTCCCTGCGTTGAGGCGGCGCTCAATATTGCGCTGGTTTCAGCGCTTTCAGCAGAGGGAAAACTCTGAACTTATTTCCAAGGAAGCAGGTGAAGTGATGAAAGAAATTCCCAGAATCCGGATAGACGACGTTAATGAGATCAGGATACTTGTCTGCCACCTGATCTACAGCCTGGGCTGTCCTCTCACCAGAGATCAGCTTGCGGAAATAACTTCACTGGAACAGGCAGTGAATTACTTTGATCTGATGGAGGCGCTGGACGGGATCACCGCACGCCTGTGCACCTGCCAGGAAGTAAACGGAGTCCCGGTCTACGCAAACACCAAGCTTGGCGACGCCGCCGCCCGGGAATTCGGCAGCGAACTTCCACAGTCTATACGCGAGAAAATGTTTGAGGAAGCAGTAAAGGTATACACCAGGGACGAGATCAAAAAAGACAGCCTGGTTTCAGTAAGGTATGCCGAGCACGAAAACGGAATGTGTACTATCGGCGTCACGATAAAATCCGAAAAAACTGGCAGACAGAAGTACTATCTGACGATCTCCGCCGAAGGAAAGGAAGAAGCCGACCGCATAAAAAAGCGGATACAGTCCTCACCGGAGGGATTCCGAAGATACCTCGAAAGCTACTTTTCCGAAAACTGATAGAGTTGCCTCAGAAAAGGGGCAGCTTTTTTGTGTCATTGACAATCATCGCATATCGTGATATAATAGAAAAGTGGATTCACTTACGGAATCCCCACAAAATGGTTGGTTGAAAAACGTGAAAGGAATGTAATTGTATGAAAAATCATAATGAAGAATCTCCCAGGGGGTTCTCCAAAAAGCCGCTTATCATCATTGCCGCTGCGGTGATAATCGCCGGCGGTGCCACTGCCGCGACCGTAACCGCGGTAAACTACGCCAACAGCCCCTCCAGGCTTGTTTCCCTGGCGCAGAAATTCCTGAACGACTCGGACTATGAACGGGCAATAATCGAGTTCGACAAGGTGCTGGCGATGGATCCGCTGAACGTAGACGCTTACATCGGTAAGGCAGAGGCACTGACAGCCCTCGGACGTTCCGACGAGGCTCTGGAAGTCCTCGCGACGGCGCTTGAAATGGTCGGCGACACCGCAACTCCGGAGGACATCAGCCGTATCCGTGAACTCATCGACAGCATAAAGGGGCCGGCGCCGGATACAGGCACTTCCGAAACCGCGGTTACGGAAGAAGCCGCGACCACGGAATCCGAATCCGAATCCGCCACGCCGACGGGAACGGAGTTCATCAGGACTGCCGTTCACGCTGATCTTACGGACGGATACTACGACGGATACATCGACGAGGACGGGAACTACCATTTCGAAGAACACCACGATGGCGATGGATATCAGTATGACGTTACGGAAATCGACCGTATCTATCAGAACGATGCTATCTCAATGTGCCCGGTATATCACGCTTCCTGGAATTACGAGGACGGCGTGCTGACGGGTCACGAGGAATTCGACTACCGCACGCCCGGCGTGCTTTCCTACTACTATTCGCATGCGAATGACCAGGCTGGCGAGGTCCGCAGTGAAATTGCATATAAAACCGACGAAAACGGCTGGATCACCCAGGAGGGCAACTGCGTATACACATACGAATTTGATAAGTACGGCAGGCTTATCAGCAGGGTTATCAGCAGAATAAGCGACGATCCGGACATCTCCGCAGATGGTCTTGAAATAAGGCTCGGTGAGGGAAACTACGAATACGAATACAGCGAAAACGGAGCACTCAGCCGCATGACATGCCATTATAACGATGAACTCGTTCTGGAGTTCCGCTTTGACGAGTGGGGGAACACCATATATAAATTCCGCAAACAAAACGCAAAAATGAATACCCTCGAAGAATACAGCTATGACTACACTTTCGGCGGCGACGGCACCCCGGTATCCGCTGAGGTCACGTGCACCCGTGTAAGAAATGACGAAACGGAATCCAAATCATTCAACAGCACCTACACGGAAACCTACACCTATGAAAGGGCGCAGTGAGGTCTACCGCTTTTTGAAGTAATAATCGCACATATCCCCTCCCCTGCCTATCTGCTGGGTGTAGATGAACTCCGCGCGCGGAAGCTCGCTGTACATCATGTCGTCCACCTGGCAGATCACGGCGGTGAATTCCGGCATTCCGTACCTGCTGAAGATGTCGAGGTAAATGCACCTGTGCGAATAATTCTTGCGGTCGGCGTATTCCCGGTTCTCCTCGGGAAGCTGCGACATTCTGCCCAGCAGGTGGAGTTTGTCGTCAGGCTCCCATGCCGCATAATAATCCCGGAATCTGCTTTTCGCTATCATCTTTTCCGGATCGTATTTCTTGTCCATCGTGGCACTTCCTTTGTGAGTTAGTCTATACTACTTAACTCTACCACGAAACAGGGGAGTTGTCAAGGCTGGTGCCATTTGTTTATCTACGCTAACTTATGTTGACAAAGCAGTTCATTGGTGATATAATTGTTCTGTTAGATTGAACTAATCGGAGGTAGCACTATGAAAATACTGGTCTGCGGTTCCGGAGTCATCGGAAGCCTGCTGATACATACCCTGCTGCAAAACAATAACGAGGTTACAGTCCTCGCCCGGGGTAAGCGCCGGGAGGAGCTAGAAAAATATGGACTGCGCACGAAATTCCACGGAAAAAAGGTTCTCAACACCGACAGCCCCCGGGTCGTGGGAGAGATTCCAGCGGAGCACTTCGACCTGGCATTCTCGGTAATGCAGCACGAACAGCAGTGGAAGCTGCTGAAAACCCTGGGCGCAGCGGATTGTTCCGCAGTGGTGCTGGTCGGGAATAACCTCTCTGCTCCCGAAATGAAGCAGCAGATAATCGAGGCAGGCGGCAAGAACGTGCTGTTCGGATTCCAGGGCACCGGCGGAAACCGCTACGAGGACTATACCGAAGTGCTCTCGCTCCATGCGCCGTCAATGGTGCTCGGAGGGCTTGGCGAGAATATTCCCGGGGAAATCACGAGCATTGTGGAAAGCACCTTCGCCGGGGCTGACTACGAAATCAAGTGGATGGACGACATGGACGCCTGGTACAAATGCCACGCTGCGTTCATCGTTCCAGTCGCGCGTCTGTGCTACACAGTCGGCTGCGACCTGCGGAAATCCACCGGGAAGCAGCGTAAAATGCTGTTTGACGCCACCTCAAACGCCTTTGAAGCGCTGAAGAAATCCGGCTGTGCGGTCAGACCCGAGGGCGAGGACGCGTACTACCGACCCGGCGTAAAGCGTGTCCTGATGAGCGCCATGATGAATATCATGTGCCACACGAAACTCGGGGATATGGCGGCTTCCGACCACTGCCGGCATGCGGTTTCCGAGATGGAAGGGCTTGCGGTGAAGATGGACGAAATAGTATTCAATTCCGGCGTGGAATGCTCCGCCTACAAGTCGATAAAGGACTCCGCCCCGTCCTGGGAGAAGATCCACAGGATATACGACAAATAAAACATGCTCCCACCGATTTGGTGGGAGCTTTTTAGCAATTCATCCGCTCGGTGACCTGCCGTTACTTAATGCAGCTCTGATAGTGATTCAGCAGCTCGCCGAACCGCTGGAAATGCACCACCTCGCGCTCACGCAGGAAGCGGATAACCTCGTTCACATCCTGGTCGTCGGACAGGCGCAGGATATTATCGTATGTCGCCCTGGCTTTCTGCTCTGCTGCCATATCCTCGACAATGTCCGCAATTGGATCACCCTTCACCTGGAAATACGACGCCGTAAACGGTACTCCGCTTGCGTTCGCCGCCCACACTCCGTTGGCGTGATCAACATAATAATCCGCCTTGCCGTACTTGTCGAAGCTCCGCGCGCCCTCACCGTCCGTCAGCTGCCCTACTATGCTGCCGATTATCTCAAGGTGCGCAAGCTCCTCGGTGCCTATGTCCGTGAGCAACGCCTTACCCATGTTGTCCGGCATTGTGAAACGCTGTGAAAGATACCGCAGGGAAGCAGAGAGTTCTCCGTCTGGACCGCCGTACTGACTTAAAATAATTCCGGCAAGCTTAGGATTGCGGTTCTTTATGCAGACGGGGATCTGGGTTCTCTTCTCGAAAATGAACATTAAGTCACCCCTCCTCAGTTAAACGGCGGCCAGACGCCCTCCGGCCAGTCCCAGCAGCCATCCTTGCCGGAGCTGCATGCTGTCAGCGGATAGAAGCTGTCCTCGAATGCTGCCTTGCACGCCCGCGCCTGCCGGCACGCCTCCACGAACATCTCGACGGCGCGCTTGTCGCCGGGGTGGGTGTCCAGGTACAGCTTGAGGTCCTGGGCGAAGAAATCCGCCTCGGCTATCGCCCGGAGAAGCTCCTCACAGCCCTGCGCAGGATTAGGACGGGACGGCGGCGGAGCCTGCCGCGTCTGTGGCATTGTCGGGCGGCGGTACATGTTACTTCCCATTGTAAAGCCCCCTTTCGTATTCCTCCAGAGTAATATTCAGCTCCGGGAATATCGTCCCTGCCTTCAGTGCCTTGTTCGGCGGATAGACCTTATCCATGCGCTGAATAGGGGCATACACATATCCCGGCTTTTTGAGCATATCGTGCTCATAAGATTCCATACAGAATCCCCCTTTCTGAGATTGCGATACCATCGCTGATGTATTGTATGAAAGATACCGTATTTTGGTCACCGCAGTAATATTCCCGGACAAAGCCAAATACACTTAATCAGACAAGTTATCAGCACCGGGAGGGATTCCATGAACAGGAAATACATCAGGAACACCGCGATTTTATTCGCCTCAATGACCATAACCAAGATCGTCGGCGCAATATTCAAGATTCCGCTGGCGAACGTGCTCGGCGGCACGGGAATGGGCTATTTCTCCACTGCTTACGGGCTGTATTCCCCGGTGTTCGCCCTCACCGCCGCCGGAATACCCACGGTGATGATGAGGATCACAGCGCAGAATATCGCCGCCGGACGCCCCGGGAACGCCGTCAGGACGCGCCGGACTGCGCTCCTACTGTTTTCCGCAGTGGGATTCCTCGGTTCACTCGCCGTGGCGCTGTTCGCTGCTTTCTTCTCGGAGCACATCGCCTGCTCCCCGGAGAGCACTCCGGCGGTCATCGCCATTGCCCCGGCGGTCATGCTGTGCTGTATCGCCTCCGTGATACGCGGCTACCATGAGGGATTATCCGATGTGATACCCTCGGCGGCTGCGGCGGTCGCCGAAGCAGTTTCCCGGGCGGCGGTCGGACTTGCGGCTGCTTACGGCGTCGTATTCTGGGCTAAGGGCAGATTCGAGCGCGGCGCGGATATCCTAGGACAGTATTATGCGGAGTACAGCGAGACGTACACCGCAGCGCTTCCACTGGCAGCAGCCGGAGCAATCGCTGCGGTTTCCCTCAGCGAATTGTGCGGACTGATCTCTCTGCTGATCTCTGACAGGAAACGGAAGCTCCCCTGCTCCCCAGGTGAATCCACCGACAGCACGCGCACCATCGCCTGTCGGCTTATCCGGGAGATAATCCCCGTGGCGGCGTCGGCGCTGGTGATGAACTGCGTTTCCTTCGTTGATCTGCTGACCGTCACCAGGACGCTGCGGAAAACCACCCTCGCCTTCCCGGAGATTCTCAGTAACGACCCTGTCCTGCTTGCCCAGTGCGGCGGACTGGACGGGCTGGCAAACTTCATGTACGGAAGCTACACCGGAATCGCGATGACGGTATTCATGCTTATCCCCTCCTTCGCCGGAATGACGGAGAAAACCGCCCTCCCGGAGGTCGCCGCCGCCTGGGAACGGAAAGATGTGGATTCCGCGGCGGGGCACTGCTGCACGCTCTTCCGCGCTGCCGCTGCTATTGGATTCCCGGCGTGTGCCGGAGCCGCCGCCCTTGCGCAGACGATACTCATGACCCTCTACAGCCGCCGCGCCGCAGAGGTCAGCGTATGCACCGGGGCATTCACGATACTCTGCCTGGGCGGATTCTTCATGATCACCGCCTCCGCAATGTTCGGGATATTCCAGGCAATCGGGAAGGCGCATATTCCCCTGCTGCTGATGACCGCCTCCGTCGGGATAAAGGCAGTGCTGAATCCGATACTGATGTCAGTTCCGCAGCTGAATATAGCCGGAGCCGCCCTAGCCACCGCCGCCGGGTACATATTCATTGCGATCACAGGGGCCCTCCTTCTGCGGAAGCACCTCTCGCCGTGTATCAGCGTATTCCGCTGCGTGCGAAAACCGCTGGTCGGCTCGCTGCTGTGCGCCGGGTGCGCTTTTCTTGTCTGCTCGCTGCTCCCGGATTCCCTCGGGAACCTCCTCCGCACCGTATTATCAGTGGTTTCAGGCGCATTTGTTTATGGAATATCACTAATTATCAACAGCGATTTTCGTGGAAAGCGCCAATTAATAAAAAGCCGTGCTTTTTTTTCGCAAAAACACTTGAAAAATCCGCAAAAATAGGGTAATATATAAAAGGTGTCGCCCTCAAACGGCTTCACCACTAGCTTTGATAAATATGGTGATTTTATGGTGAACTTTGATTTCAAGGACAGATATGATATAAACGACCTCATGCATATCATTGAATTGCTGCGGTCAGAAAATGGCTGCCCCTGGGACAAGGTGCAGACCCATGAGAGTATCCGCACCGACCTCATAGAGGAAACATATGAAGTATGCGAGGGCATCGACAAGAACAGCCCCGAAATGCTTCGCGAGGAGCTTGGCGACCTGCTTCTCCAGATAGTGTTCCATGCGCAGATCGAGCGTGAAAACGGTACGTTCGATTTCGACGATGTGTGCAACGACATCTGCCAGAAACTCGTCTACCGCCACCCCCACGTTTTCGGCGAGGTCAAGGCCGACGACACCGACACAGTACTGAAGAACTGGGACGCACTGAAAAAGGAATCCAAGCACCAGGAAACCTATGCGGAAACACTTGAGAGCGTTCCAAAAACTTTCCCTGCGCTGCTGCGCGGAGAAAAGCTGTGCAAGCGCGCTTCAAGAGCAGGACTGCCTGTTGATGACCCGGCGGAATGCGTTGCCGCAATACGCTCCGGGCTTGATAAACTCGAGCAGGAAGGCTATGATAAGGTCAATTCGCAAAATCAACAGACATTGGGAAATTTGCTGTTGGATTTTTGTAACTTGGACAGAATTTTGAAAGTCGATGGCGAAAAAGCCTTGACATATGCGTCAAATAAGTTTATAATAGACTTTAGTCACGCCGAAAATTCCGCTTCAGAAAAGGGAAAGAAGCTTGATGACCTTTCCCCCGAAGAACTTGCGGAACTCAAGAAATCAGTATTCAGCGGTCGCTGACCGTTAGATTATACAAAAACTATTTGGAGGTTAAACTTATGACAAAGGCAGAATTAGTAACATCTTTAGCAGAAAAGTCCGGTCTCACAAAGAAGGATTCCGAGAAGGCTCTCGCAGCTTTCATCGAGACTGTAACTGATACACTGGCACAGGGCGAGTCTATCCAGCTGGTTGGCTTCGGTACTTTCGAGGTACGCGAGCGTGCAGCTAGAGAGGGCATCAACCCCAGAACAAAGGCTAAGATCGAGATCGCTGCTACAAAGGTTCCTGCATTCAAGGCAGGCAGAGCTCTCAAGGACGCTGTAAGCAAGTAATTTCTGCGTCTGACGGCATAAGAAACCAAGCGGTGGGCATTCTTGCCTGCCGTTTTTGTTTTCAGGAGGTTATCATGAGATTAGACAAGTATCTGAAGGTTTCCAGGCTCATCAAGCGCCGCACCGTGGCGAACGAGGCCTGCGACGCCGAGAAAGTATCCGTCAACGGAAAGCCGGCGAGGGCTTCCTACGACGTCAGGACCGGGGACGTCATCGAAATAAACATCGGCGCAAAGCCGCTGAAGGTGAAGGTACTGGACGTGAGGGAATTCACCAAGAAGGAGGACGCCGCCGCCCTGTACGAGGTGGTGCAGTAATACTCCTCCGGCATATCCCCTGCCCTGTCCGCATATGATGTACAAACACGGCAGGAGGTACGCTATGAACAACGACACACGACACACGCTCATACTGGAGGACCGCGCCACCCTGCGGCTTTCCGGGGTAAAGGACATCGGCAGCTTCTCGGATTCAAAGGTGATCCTGGACACGGTGATGGGGGAGCTTACGGTCAAGGGACAGGAGCTGCACATCATCGGACTTGACCCGGATACCGGCGACTTCTCCATGACAGGGAAGATACGCAGCCTTCTCTACAGCAGCTTCAGCAGCCGCGAAAACATGATCGGGAGGCTGTTCAGGTGAGTTACACAGTTCCAGAGTGCTTCATGGCTGCTTTTGCCGCGGGACTCATGTTCTCGCTGGTCTACGAGGCGCTGCGCATTGTCCGGGTGGTATTTCCTTTCAGGATCGTGGTTTTCGTGTGCGACGTGGTATTCTTCCTGCTGGCGGCGCTGGCTGTCACGCGGCTTTCCATGGCGCTGGGCGACCATATCCGCTGGTCCACTGTGTTCGGTTTCGGAGCCGGTATTTTCGCCTACATCAATACCCTGGGACGACTGCTGAATCTGCTGGAAAACGCCGTCGCAAATGCAGTCCGGACTGCGCTGTCAGCTGTTTTCAATACAGCCCGCAGAATTGCGTCAAAGTTTTTTGGAATAATTGCACATACGGTATCTGATGTATTTGGGGAAATCAACAAAATTCACTTATCTTATGTGAAAAAGCACCGCAAACCCTTGCAAAACTCCCATGAAATAGTGTATAATAAAGAAAGTTCTGAAGATAATAGTGGGGGAAGTGAAACAGGTCATGTCATTAAAGCTCAGGTCAGACGAGGCGTCAATACCTAAGCGCCGCAGCGGATTCGTCCGCGCTGCTGCATTCTCGGCTTTCATTATCATCGGTCTGTTCGTTGTGGTTTCCATCGTTTCCTCCAACATGAAGATAAACGACTACCAGAAGCAGTACGACGACCTTGTCGCCCAGACCGAGGCGGTGGAGGATTCCAACGACGAGATCCGCCGCTATCTCGACGAGGACGCGGATATGAGCGAATACATCGAGAACATGGCACGGGACAAGCTGGATTTCGCGCGTCCTGACGAAAGAGTATACTACATCGTTCCGGATTCCGGAAACTGAAGCGCTGCGTCACTGCGGCGCTTTTTATTTCTCTGGGCGATTGACAAATTATGTTATATGGTATATAATAATCGTACAACCAATCGCAAAAGGAGATATTATGCATGTTCTGACAAAGATCCTGAAAAAAGTGTTCAACCGCACCGTTGTGTGCATTCTTGGGATCATAATTCAGGTGACCTACCTTATATTCATATTTCTGACATTCGGCACGCTGTATACCTATTCCTATCTGGTTTTCCTGGGAGCTGGCGCCGCACTGTCGCTGTATATCTACAATACCGACATCAACCCAACCTACAAGATGGCGTGGATGTTCGTGATTCTCTCGTTCCCCATCTTCGGCGTGATGTTCTTTATCTTCTTCGGCAACATACACTCCGGCGACCGTATCCGCAAGCGCATGATGCAATACAACGACGAGGCAAGGCTGCTGCTTCCGCAGGACAACAAGATCATCAACCGGCTGCACTGGGACAACTATGCGGCGGAAAAGCAGGCGAAATACCTCTACAACTACGCAGGATACCCCGTGTTCACAAATACCAGCACCAAGTACTTCCCCGGCGGCGAGGAGAAATTCTCCGAGATGATAGAGCAGCTGGAAAAGGCGCGCCGCTTCATCTTCCTGGAATACTTCATCATCGCCGAGGGACTGATGTGGGGGACTATCCTGGAGATCCTTGAACGCAAGGCAAGCGAGGGCGTGGACGTCCGGCTGATATACGACGACATCGGCTGCCTGCTCACGCTGCCCTACAAATACAACGAGGAGCTGGAGCGCCGTGGTATAAAGTGCTGCGTGTTCAATCAGTTCCGCCCGGTATGGTCCGCAAAGATGAACAACCGCGACCACCGCAAGATACTTGTGATTGACGGGCACACTGCATTTACCGGAGGAATCAACCTCGCCGATGAATACATCAACGAAAAGCAGAAGTACGGCAGGTGGAAGGACAGCGCCGTAATGCTCCAGGGAGAGGGCGTGTGGAGCTTCACGGTAATGTTCCTTTCCATGTGGAACTACCTCACCGGAAACCACATGGAGGACACCGACAAATACCGCCCTATCCCGGACGAGATTGCGGATTTCCACGACGAGGGCGTGGTCGTGCCTTTCACTGACAGCCCCCTGGACGAGGAGCCGGTGGGCGAAAACGTGTACCTCAACATCATCAACAGCGCCGAGGACTATGTCTACATCACCACGCCCTACCTCATCATCGACAACGAAATGCAGACGGCGCTAATCCTCGCCGCCAAGAGCGGAGTGGACGTGCGGATAATCACGCCGCATATTCCCGACAAGAAAGCTGTGTTCGCAGTCACCCGGGCACACTACCGCAATCTGCTGCGGTACGGCGTGAAGATCTACGAATACACCCCGGGATTCATTCACGCCAAGAATTTCGTTTCGGACGACAAGGCAGCGGTCGTCGGCACGATTAATCTGGATTTCCGCAGTCTGTATCTCCACTTCGAATGCGCTGCGTGGATGTACAAATGCGACTGCATTCCCGACATCAAGCTGGACTACCTCGAAACCCTGCGGCAATGCCAGGAGATATCCTACTCCGACTGCCTGAATATAAGTATCTTCCGGCGTATCGGGCGCGCAATACTCAGGCTGTTTGCGCCGATGATGTGAAAAAACGGACGGGTCCGTCATGACTCGTCCGTTTTATTTATTCATGCAGTTCGCTCCGGGAATATCCTTCTGCGATAGCTGCGTTGGCGTCCGCGTCAAGCTCGGCAGCAACCTCGGCAGCGGTCTTTCTGCCGCTCACAAGCTCGCGCATGCGCTTGTAAAACACGCTGCGCACGCCGAGCCAGTTGGGATTCCCTCCGGTGAAATTCACCGTTGTGCCGGCGTTGTCGATGTATTTCTTCACGGACGCCATATGCGCGGGATACTTCTCGCGCGTCTTTCGGCTGCATGGGATTGCGGCGGTGGAATAGTCCAGGAAATCCGATTCATAGATGTACTCCACCAAGGCTTTTGCCGCCCGGAGTCTCTCCGGGTCGCCGTTGTCGAACACCTCGAATCCTGTCAGGAAGCTTGTGCTGCAGCCCCCATCCGGCGAAGGGAAATTCACCAGACCGTAGTCCATATCGAAGCTTTCCTCCAGCAGAGCACTTGCGGGGAATATCGCCAGCTGCCCGTTCAAAAACATGTCGTAATTGGACATCAGGTTTATCTCCCCGGCATTCTCCGGCATGTACCGCCTATCCACACAGTCCTTTATCCACTGCAGCCCGGCGATTCCCTGCACAGTTTCCAGGCTGAATCTCATTTCCTCGTCAAAGATGCTGCTTCCCATGGATCGTATATAGCACATGACGTGCGCGTCCCCCTGGCTGTCCAGTGCGCACATCATCAGCGGATAGGATGTATCCGGCATGCTTCCGCGCAGGGCGGCGAGAATCTCCTCCCATTCGTCAGTAGTCCATGACTGTATTGCCGCAGTGCTTCCGATGTATTCATCCAGCCCGGCTTTACGGAACAGCTCCTTGTTGTACGCAAGCACATTCTGACGATAGAAATATGGAATCATGTACGTCCTGCCGTCAAGTATGCTCTGCTCCCAGAACACATCGTCAATGTCGCTGCGCAGTTCGCCTGAAATAATATCGTCCAGCGGAACCACCCGTCCGGAATGAATATGAGTTTCCATCGCGTAATAGTCGTTCAGCAGCACATCGGCAGCATTCCCGGTGTCATAGCAGTCGTCAATGTTCTCAATATCTTTTGCATTCTCGTAAATGATCACATTGACCGTGACGTCAGCGTCCATGTAGTATTCGGAAAACGAGCTGCCAATCTTTTTCAGCAGTTCATAGAAGCCTGTCACGCTATCGTCGGCAGCCGAAGTCCGGAACGGGAGCGCCGGGGATTTCAGCGTCAGAGTGACAGAATTATGCATTCGACGGCAGCCTGGAATCATGAGCATAAACCCAGCCATTATCAGCGCGGCTATCTTCCTTATCATTGTGCGCTCCCTTCCTTAATCTGTCCGGATATCACCTGCAGCAGTTCTGATACATCAAACGGTTTTGATATATAGGAATCCATTCCAGCAGCAAAAGCAGAATGCCTGTCCTCCGCAAACGCATTTGCAGTCATGGCGATTATCGGTACGGTCGCCAGCGATCTGTCCCGGAATCCGCGTATCCGGCGCGTGGCTTCGTATCCGTCCATCTCCGGCATCTGCACGTCCATAAGAATCACATCGAAATATCCGCTGCCGCTACGCGCCAGCAGTTCGCACGCTTCCCTGCCGTTTGCCGCAGTTTCCACCTCCATGCCCTCTAAGGTGAGTATCGACCGGCAAATGTGCATATTTACCTCGTTGTCCTCCGCCAGAAGCACCCGATGTCCGCCCAGCTTCAAGTCCGGCTTACTTTCGGGCGCTGGCATATTCCCGGAAAGCTTCAGCAGAAGCCGCCTGATATCCGATGGAAACACGGGCTTGCTCAGAAAACACGTTACAAAAGACATGTCCACTCCGCCGCTGATTATCTCCGGATCGTATACGGATACCACAACGATGCAGGCGTTCTTTCCTGCCTCCCGGCGGATCTGCTGCGCAGTGCGGATATCCCTGCCGCCCCGGTGGCAGCCCACCAGGTAATAATCATACGGCTCCCCGGCAAAAAGCGCCTCCCCGGTAAACTTTACCGCCTCGTCACCGCAGGTGCAGCAGTCGCATTCAATCCCGTACTTCTCAAGCATTCTGGCAATACTCCGGCAGGAGTCCCCGTTCTCATCGAACAGCAGTGCGCGTTTTATGCCCACGGTTAATTCCGGTTCCTCGCCGCAGACCTCCTCCCGGATCTTTATCGGCAGGCTTACGACGAACTCCGTACCATGTCCCTTGGCGGTATTGCAGGATATGGTGCCGTTCATCATCTCAACAAGGCCGCGGATTATCGACAGCCCCAGCCCGGTGCCGGGAATACCGCTGACGGTAGAGGACTGCTCCCTGGTGAACGGTTCAAACATCGTTCCGAGGAAATCCTCGCTTATCCCTATGCCGTTATCCCGTATGCTGAACTCATATCTGCTCACATTGCCGATGGATTCCCCCTGGGTTATCCTAAAAAAGACATGTCCGCCATCCGGCGTGAACTTTACCGCGTTGGAGGCAAGATTCAGAAGTATCTGCGTCAGATGCAGACGGTCGCATACAACATGCTCGTCCCTTATATTCTGCGTGTCAATGTAAAGCCGCAGCCCCTTTTCGTTCACCTGCGGCATGACCATGTTTATCACGCTGTGGAGCATTTCGCCCATATCCTCGTTATCGTCTTTCAGCGTCAGATTTCCGCTGTCTATGCGGCTCATGTCTAGCACGTCGTTCACGATACTCAGCAAATGCTTTGAGGTCTGCGATATCCTGTTCAGATAATCTTTCACCATGTCGGAATTGCCAATGTGCCTGTCAGCAAGGTAAGTGAATCCAACGATGGCGTTTATCGGCGTGCGGATATCGTGGGACATGCTGTTCAGAAACCTCGTCTTGGCACTGCTGGACTGCTGCGCCAGCTTCAGAGCCGCTGACAGCTGACACCGATGCTCTTCTATCTCCGCAGCGCGATTTATTGCGCCTCGGGTGCGCAGCCAGATTATCAGCAGAGTTCCGGCAATTATTATCAGCAGCAGTCCGGTTATGACGGAAAACACCTCGCGGCTCAGCGAAGAAAACACGCTGCTTGGCACACGATACACAAAGTACCAGTCCAGAGGGTCCAGACGGCATATGCGCATGATGTACTTCTTCCCATCAAGCGCCGCCGAAAAGGATACGCCGTCCGTGGAATCGCGAAGCTCCCCCATCAGTTCGTCTATCGTTCTGCCGCCGTTGATATTCACCGACGACATTCTGGAGTAAAAGTTCCTGCGTTCCATCACGCTGCCGTTCCGGTTCATGCTGACAATATAATCCCCATTGCTGTCGATAACGCTGCACGAGCCCTCGCCGCCGTAGCTCCGGAGCTTCAGTTCGGAATCCAGGGCACTGATATTTATTCTTTTCAGCGCATACCGGAACGTCCTGCCGGAAAATTTCATGCCGTTTGTTCGGATCCCGATGAGCATGTATTCCTTTCTGCGCTCCATCACGCTGTCTTTCTTCATGTCATAGGTCACAGCGAATCTGTCGCCGTATCCGTTGACGGCATTTATGTAATCCTGAGTGGAGGATATCAGCCCGTCGCTCTGGAAACACACTCCGTCCTCGGTAATAAGCATCGTCAGGTCGTTGGAATACGGCAGATTCACCACCTGGAGGCAATTTATTACGTCCTTTTCGTCCTCTATCTTCATCTTATCAAAAGCGACGCTGATCTTCTCCAGGGACTCCCACTCGGCGTTTATCTCGTTCAGCAGCACTCTCCTGTCATGATCAGCCATATCCGTCATCGTTTCCATGCTGGTTTCCAGCAGAATTCTGTCGATGTGCACAAAAGTCAGCACCGAAAGCACGATAAGGGAGAGCGTTATCGCCGTAAACGCAATGGCATACTTCAGCAAGGACTCCTTTTTTGTTTTATCACTCATAGTTTTCTTTCTCAGGATTAATGTTACGCGCCACGCAATGACATTGCTTGTCTATCAAATATTATAGCATAGAAAATTCCATTTTTCAAGAGATTTTTGAAAGAAATTGCAGAATTTGTGTAATAAATAATCTGGTATTATGATTCAATATATTTCTGAGCATTGAAACATATTCAATTCTGGGTATAATAAAAAACAGCAGATAAACATTTCTGACGCTACCAGAAGGAGAACAAAAAACATGAACAAAAGACTTGAACTCAACAAGAACCTCGCACAGATGCTCAAGGGCGGCGTAATTATGGACGTCACCACTCCCGAGCAGGCAAAGATCGCCGAAGCGGCAGGCGCATGCGCCGTAATGGCGCTGGAGCGCATTCCGGCAGATATCCGCGCAGCCGGCGGAGTTTCCAGAATGAGCGACCCCAGGATGATCAAGGGAATCCAGAAGGCGGTTTCGATACCCGTAATGGCAAAATGCCGTATCGGTCACTTCGCAGAAGCGCAGATACTCCAGGCTATCGAGATAGACTACATCGACGAGAGCGAAGTTCTTTCTCCCGCCGACGACAAATACCATATCGACAAGACCAAGTTTGACGTTCCGTTCGTATGCGGCGCCAAGGATCTCGGCGAGGCTCTCCGCCGTATAAACGAAGGCGCCTCCATGATACGCACCAAGGGCGAACCGGGTACCGGCGACGTAGTTCAGGCGGTACGCCACATGAGAATGATGCAGAGTGAGATACGCAGAATAGGCTCCATGGCGGAGGACGAGATGTACGAGGCAGCAAAGACCCTCGCAGTCCCCTATGAGCTGGTAAAGTACGTCCACGACAACCACAAGCTCCCGGTAGTCAACTTCGCGGCAGGCGGCGTTGCAACTCCGGCGGACGCTGCCCTGATGATGCAGCTCGGCGCCGAGGGCGTATTCGTAGGTTCCGGCATATTCAAGTCCGGCAATCCCGAAAAGCGCGCTGCGGCTATCGTAAAGGCTGTCACGAACTTCACCGACGCCAAGCTGCTGGCGGATCTTTCCGAGGATCTCGGCGAGGCTATGGTCGGAATCAACGAGCAGGAGATCGCGCTGCTCATGGCGGAGCGTGGTAAATAATGAGGATCGGAGTACTTGCGCTCCAGGGCGCATTCATTGAGCACGAGAGAATGCTCCGGGAACTTAGCGCGGACTGCTTTGAGATCCGGCAGCTGCGCGATATTTCCGGGCAGATCGACGGAATCGTAATACCCGGCGGCGAAAGCACCGTCCAGGGAAAACTCCTCCGGGAGCTTGGTATAATGGAGCCGCTCAGGAAGATGATACGCAACGGGCTGCCGGTTTTCGGCACCTGCGCCGGGCTGATACTGCTCGCAAAATCCATCGACGGAGGAGAGCCGCCCCACCTGGCGGTCATGGATATCACCGCAAAGCGCAATGCCTACGGCAGGCAGCTGGGTAGCTTCTCCACCGAAGGGGAATTCCAGGGAATAGGGAGGATCCCGATGACGTTCATCAGGGCACCCTACATCAGCTCCGCCGACGGGGCTGAGATCCTCGCCTCCGTGGACGGAAAGTCAGTCGCTGCAAGGCAGGGCAACATGATCGTGACCGCATTCCACCCGGAGCTTACCCCCGACGCACGGGTGCACGGATACTTCCTGGATATGGTCAGGGCTGCGGAAGAACGCTCCGCCGCCGTCTGATACGAAAATCACCGCCAGTCGCTAAGGACTGGCGGTTTTGCTTTATTAACACATGTTCACAGGCGGAATCTTCCAACAAGACCCTTGAGCGTTTCTGCCTGTCCGGAGAGCTCCTCCGCGGACGCAGCGCTCTGCTCGGCGGTGGCGGAATTGGACTGCACGACCCCGGATATCTTCGTGATATCCGCATGGATTTGCTCCACCATTTCGCGCTGGTGCGTGCAGGATTCCGTGATTCCCTCGACGATCTGCTTGACGGACATGGTGTATTCGTTCAGCGTGATCATCGCGTCCGCGGTCTGCTCTGTTATTCCGGCGCCGTTGTTCACCGCGCTCACTGAGCTTTCGATGAGCCGCGTTGTATTTCCGACTGCCTCCGCGGATTTGCCGGCAAGGTTCCTTACCTCGTCCGCAACTACGGCGAAGCCCTTTCCTGCCTCGCCTGCCCTCGCAGCCTCGATTGCTGCGTTCAGCGCGAGAATGTTCGTCTGGAATGCTATGTCCTCGATGGTACCGATGATGTTGCTTATCTTATCGGAGGTAGCGTTTATCTCCTTCATCGCCTCGGTCATGGACTTCATTTTGCTGTTGACGCCTTCAACGAACTCGGAGGTCTTTGCCATAAGCTCCCGGGCGCTTTCACAGTTCTCGGCATTCTGCTGGATCTGCTTTTCTATGCTGTCAACATTCTGAGCCAGCGTTTCCACGGAAGCGCTCTGCTCCACAGTGCCCTGGGAAAGTATCTGCGCGCCTGCCGCCACCTGTCCGGAGCCGGAGCTCACCTGGTCCGCCGCCCTGTAAATATCGGAAATCACCTCGGAGAGCTTCTTCTTTATGGTGACAAGGCTTTCCGCCAGAGCGGAGAAATCCCCGGTGTAATACTGTCCGTTCTGCATTACGTCCACGGAAAGATTCTCGTCCGCAAGCTCGCCGAGAATACGCGCAACGTCCGCCGTGGCATTCTTCAGCGAAGCGCTCATGTCAACGACCGCTGTCGCGATAGTCCCGACTTCATCAGGGCTGCCCGTGAGGTCACGAACCTCCTCGGCGGCATTCAGTTCAATACGCTCAAGCTTTTCAGCCGCATTTTCCACCCTTTTCAGAGGGAGCATGAGGTTATGTACCACAAGGTACACCCACACCGTCAGGAACGCCATGCCGACAATAAAGAAGATGATCATCTTTATCCGGAGCGAAACTGCCACCGCCATAAGTCCGGAATTGCTTTCGGACAAGATAAGCGCCAGCCCCTGCTGCCCCACGGCAGCATACGCGGCGGTACGCTCGCCGCCGTCTAGGTAGTTTACGGTACCGGAGCTATTCCCGGAACCTAGCGCGCTGATTATATCCCGGACGTACTGCTCGTCAGCAACGGTATTTATCTTTCCGCTGTCCGGGCTGAATACATATTCGCCGGTGCCTGCGTCCACAAGGCTGTACTCCGCATCATCGAATCCGTCCAGCGGAAGGGATTTCAGCTCCTCTGCAATTCCGCTGGAATCCCCGGAGGACTGCATGTAATACCCGATCGTGCCAGCACTGCTCCTTGCGGTGGCTTCCAGATTACCGACCGCATTCTGATATATGGAGGACGTCACAGAATTGTTTATCAGCAGGAAAAGGACGGAAAAAAATATCAGCTGTATCACAAACAGCGTTACCGTTATTCTGAAATCCAGGCCAAACCTCTTGACCACTTTTTTGTTTTTCATAAAAACTCCAGATTCACACATTTCATCATAAAGCGACAGGAACAGAAGCCAAAAGCAGGGTTCTCACAAGTTAATAGGTTAATTAGCTAATATTCCGCATTTATTATAAACCATAATAATTGAAATGTCAACTGATTATGAGTGTTTCCGACATATTTTTTGCATGGATACGCAAATACCCCCGGAAGCCAACTCCCGGGGGCAAACTTGCTGTGCGGTTTTATTCCACGTTCTTGAGCGCTTCGCTCTTGGAAACTCTGGACACCTTGCGCATTTGCAGGAGCGCCACCACGATGTAGCAGCCAAGCCCTGTCAGGAACATGACAAGATATGTCACTGGACTCATCGACATGGGGAAGTACCCTGTCATCATAGTATACAGATATCCGTTGACTATAAGCTTCATCGCAACGTCAATGAACGGAATAGCTATCAGAAGTCCCAGGATAACGGCGAAGGTCGTGGAGGCAATATACAGAGCGGCAATCTCGCCATTCCGGAAGCCGAGGATCTTCGTCATCGCAATGGACTGGAAGTTCCGCTCAATGACCTGCTTGCACAGGACATACACAACGATAATGAAGAACAGCGCTCCGAACCACTTTATAATGTTCATCATTCCGCCCATGGAAACCATCAGCTGAGTAGAAAGCTTGGTGTAGTCGCTTGCTGTGATCACCGTTGCAACATCGTCGTCCGGCAGCTCCGTAAGTTTGCTGTCGGAGAAGTAGCCGGTGAAATACCCCTCGTCCTTGCCGAAGGTGCCGTCAAAGTCGTCTATGTTCATGAATACCGCCAGGGAGGATTCGTAATCGTACACTCCGGCTATCTCCAGCGTGTAGGAAGTGTCGCGCTTGTACTTCTCGTCCAGGGTGATCGTGTCACCAGTGTTCAGTCCGAACTTCGCGTTCACGCCGGTGGATATCAGCACCTTGCCTGCGGGCACTTCCGCGTGAATGTACTGGCTGTCCTTTACCGTGCCGTACACCGTGATACTGTCGGTGAGGTAGCCGGGCTTGGTGTAGTCATACGACGCCATCGCGAATTTCTCCGCGCCGCTGTCGGTGACTTCCGCCGCTTCGTCGCAGTCGTAAACGACGTACTGGTATTCGCTTATCATGTCCCGGGTAACGATGTCCTGGTACTCATTGAGCATTCTCGGCATCATATCTCCGAATGCAATAAGCACGGAGCCGAACAGGATTCCTACGATCATTACGATATATCCCGGCAGGTTCGTGAAGAAAATACGCAGGCTGAATCTCGTTCTGAAAGGGATTTTGGTATTCAGCCGCATTGCCTTTTTGTTTCGGTTCTTCCGCAGGTCATGCCGCAGGAATTTCAGAGGGCTTAGCTTCAGTTTTGTGGTCAGCACTATAATGTTGATCACCAGCATGAGGATTATCGGAACGACCGTCGAAAGAATGAACGCCGACGGATCCCACACGACAACATAATCCGTGAGGGAGTAGCTGCTGCGGTAGAGGTCAACGCAGTAATCCTTGAGTGCCGTGTATCCCAGGATATTTCCGACGACCGCCGCTGCCAGCGTCACAATTATCGGCAGAACCATGTAGTGGCGAACCAGCTCGCCCCTGGTGTATCCGGAAGCACGCAGGGTTCCGATTACGCCTGCTTCCGTCGTGATGGTGTTGGAGATTGTGACCGCAAAGATGAACGCAATAAGTCCGATCATCATGTAGCACATTACCATCGTTCCGGCTTCGTCGCCGCCGATATCGTCAATCGAGAATGTGATCGCCTGGTTCAGATACCGCGGAATGTAGTTATCCACCGCCACGATATCCGTCTTGTCTATCTCGTCCTCGAATGCTTCGTCCTCGGGCATTTCGTAATCCGTGCCGTTTATCTCCGCGTTGGCGGCGTCCTCCACGATACCGAACAGGAAGTCGTCGAGCTCCACGGAGAGCTCCTCCCTGCCGGGCTTCTTCACGGAATCCAGGTATGCGTCCCTGAACTCCTCCTCGGTGGGGCCGGAGTACTCCTCGCCGCGGATTGCAGCGTCAACGGACTTCCCGATTATCCCGAAGGCGAAATCGTCCACGTCAACGGAAAGCTCCGATTTGTACGGCTTCCGGATCTCGTCAAGGTAATGCGCCAGGATCTCCTGCTGGGACGGCATTGCCGAATCGCCGCCGGAAATCATCGTGTTCACCGTGCTCTCGATAAGGGAGAAGGTGTAGTCGTCTACCTCCACGGAGAGCGCGGACTTGTCCGGCTTTTCCCCGGTGGTCATCAGAAGCTGCGCGTATTCCGCCGCGCCGGTCTGGGCGTTCTGGGAAACCTCCGTCATCTTCTCTTCGATGGACTTCTGGTAGATCTCAGCGTATTCCTTCGCGCCCTTTTCAACGCTGTCGGTGACCTCGTTCACCTTGTCCTCGAAGTTCTTCCTGAATATCTCGCCGTACTCCTCGCCAGCCTTCTCAAGCTTTTCGGTGAGCGCGTCCACCTGTACCTTTACGATGTCTTCGTCGTAATCCGTGAGTTCGTCCTTGACCACGTCAAGGAACTTGTCGGAACGCTCCGCCGCTTCGATGTCGTCCGCCGGCTCGGTATTGTAGAGCCATGCGTAATTGTACTCGATACTGCGGCTTCCCACTGTGTCGAATCCTGCCTGGGTCATGACCGCAACGGAGAAGTGCACGGAATCAAACATGGAGTCGGTGTTCTCCTGGAACAGCGTGCTGTAATTCGGAAGCGCGATGAATCCGGTGATGGTGAGGTCCTTCTTGTTCAGCGTGATGTGATCTCCCACGCTGATGTCATTGTTCTTCGCGAATACGCGGTCGATGGCTATTTCGTCCTCGCCGGACGGCATTACGCCGCTAAGCAGGCAGGGCTTGTTGATCTCGGTTTCCTGGGAGTACACGCGGATCACCGCACCGGTGACCGGCTCCTCCTCGTCGAAATAGCTGTTGCTGTACAGCTTCATGCCGCCCTTTTCCTCAAAGATGGCGCGGAGCTCCTCGGGGAGGGGCTTGTCGAAGGTTATGTGCCCGTCCTCCAGGGTGTATTTCTCAAAGCTGTCGTAGTATGCCTGCTTCAGGCTCTCGTTGGATACTCTCATTCCCGAGCATATCGAGATGAGCAGAATCATCATGATGGATATGGCGGCGTATTTCGCCCAGTCCTTCGCCAGCTCCCTGGGCAGCCGTCTGTTAAGCGGATTTCTCATCGTCACCCTCCATTACCAGTCAAGTTCGTCCGCAGTAAGCTTGTGGTCGTTGGTAACGACCTTGCGTATCATTCCGTCGCGGAGCTTGACAACCTTGTCCGCCATGTCCTTGATGGCTTCGTTGTGGGTAACCATTATGATAGTAGTGTTGTATTTCTGGTTGACGGTTTCGATCAGCTTCAGAATCTCCTTGGAGGTGTTGTAGTCCAGGGCGCCCGTCGGCTCGTCGCACAGGAGTATATCCGGATTCTTGACGATCGCGCGTCCGATGGAGCACCTCTGCTGCTGTCCGCCGGAAAGCTGCGACGGGAGCTTGTGGCGGTGCTCGTAAAGTCCCAGCGTTTTCAGAATATCGTCTACGTCCAGCGGATTGTCGCTGAGGTAGGCTCCGGTTTCCACGTTTTCCTTTATGTTGAGGTTAGGGATAAGATTGTACATCTGGAATATGTAGCCGAGGTGTCTGCGGCGATAGTCCGTCAGCGCCCTCTCCTTCATGTTCTCAATCTTCTCGCCGCTTATCGAAATATATCCGCTGTCAGCGTCGTCGATTCCGCCGATGATGTTCAGCAGCGTGGATTTTCCGCTTCCGGACGGTCCCAGCAGCACGCAGAACTCTCCCTTTTCCACGCCGAAGCTGATTCCCTTCAGCACCTCCACCCTGCTTTCGCCGGCGCCGTAGCTTTTCTTGATGTCACTTATCTCAATAAACATGACCACAGTTCCTTTCCTGATTACCAATACATTTGAACAACTGTTCATGCGTTCATTATATCACAATTTTACGATTAGTCAATACTAATACGGCTAAAATGCGGTATTCTGCAACGGATTTCGTCGAACTTAACAAATAGTTAGACTTGCCTAACTACATTCTTTATGTATTATACCAGTCAGAAAAGCGCAAAACAAAACCGCCATGGGAGTAATCCCACAGCGGCGATGGATTTATATGGCTAACTGGAATTTCCGGACGCTGGAGAGAATGTCCGCGCCGCTCGCGATGTACCGCAGGAGTATTTCCGCGCAGGCACGGCTGTCGCTCGCCGCATGATGGTGGTCCAGCGCAATCCCGTAGTAGTCGCAGAGAACGTCCAGACCGTGCTTCATTCCGGGAAGAAGCCGCCTGCCCATCTGGACCGTGCACAGGTAATCCGTGGTGCGCCGCCAGGCTATCCCGTAATCCCTAAGACAGCTGCGGAGTACGCTCAGGTCGAACACCGCGTTGTGCGCAACGAGTGTTCCGCTCTCCATTATCGGCGCTATCTCGCGCCACACCTCCGGGAATGTCGGTGAATTCCTGACGGACTCGGCGCTGATCCCCGTCAGCTTCGTGTTGAAGTAATCGAAGTGCGTTTCCGGATCAACCAGCGTGTAGTAATCGTCCGCGATTCTGCCGTTCCTTATTATAGTGATCCCGATGGCGCTCATTCTGTCGTTAGCCCGGTTCGGGGTTTCCACGTCAAAAACCACATAGTCGTGCATTTTAATCCCCTCCCTGCTCAGACGAGCTTCATCAGCTTGCAGTTCTCTATGCCGGCGCTCCAGAATTCCGATATGGGGAGATTCCGAACCTGGCACACAATACTGGAATTCATCGCTCCGTGCCCCACGATAAGAATATCCTTCCCGTGGTCGAGCAGCGGTCTGACTACCTCCCGGAGGAACTCCCCCGTCCGGGCAAACAGCTGCTCGAAGCTCTCGCCGCCCTCCACGGGTCTGACGTACTTCTCCGGCGCAAGGAAAAGCTCCCGGACTGGGCTTTCCGGGTTCTGGAAGCAGCTTTCAGTTCCCTCGCACACGCCGAAACTCATCTCCATCAGACGATTGTCCGTGATTATCGGGATATTCCGACCGCGCAGCACTATCTCCGCCGTTTCCCTGGCGCGTATCAGCGGCGAGGAATATCACACGTCAAAGTGCACGTCCGCGTATTCCTCCCGGGCACGCTCCGCCATCTCCCTGCCCTGCTGGTTCAGGGGAATATCCGTCCTGCCCTGTAGTCTGTGCTTCTCGTTCCAGTCTGTCTTTCCGTGTCGCATTATGTAAAGCATTGCTCTTTCTCCGTTCGTTCTTTATTTCCACACAGATGATTATAGCACACGCCGGCGTACTTGTCAAATAAAAATCCCCTTGAAAAAAGAGCGGAAGTATGTTATAATTTGATTACAAACATAAACCGGACGGTGGGTGATATCAATGAAGATCGTCGCTATTATTCTTATTTCCCTGGTAATACTTATCCTGCTGCCATTCCTCTTCCTGTTCATCTGCGGATTGTTCGTGGACGCGAAGAAGCAGTACGACCGGGACAGCAGATTCTTCCGGGGACTGCTGGACGGCTCCACCACAGTGATCCTGTGGTGCCTGGGAGTACGGTACAACATTGTCGGGGAGGAGAAATTCCCGGCGGAGGGGAACTTTCTCTTTATCAGCAACCACCGGTCGAACTACGATCCCATAGTCCAGTGGACAGTATTCAAGCGCTACAAGATCTCATTCATCTCCAAAAAGGAAAATTTCCGGATACCCATGTACGGCAGGCTGATCCACCGCTGCTGCTTCATGCCGATCGACCGCAAGAATCCGCGAAAGGCAATGGAAACCGTAAACCGCGCCGCCCGGCTGCTGACCGAAACCGGGAACTCCGTCGGAGTGTACCCCGAGGGCAAGCGCAGCAAGGAATGCCGCCTGCTTCCTTTCCACAGCGGAGTTCTGAAGGTCGCCCAGAAGGCAGGCAGACCGATAGTCGTATCCACCATCGAGGGCACGGAAAACATATTCAGAAACATCAGACGGTTCAGAAAAACCGTGGTCACAATAAAAATACTGGAAACCATCGACGCAGACAGAGTGAAGTCCACCAAGACAACCGAACTGAGCGACTACTGCGCCGGGCTGATGAAACACGAACTGGAGGAGCAGGAACCATGATATACGCATTATACAATCCCCTTGCCGGAAACCAGACCTGCGAGGAGCAGTCCAGGAAGCTCTGCGAGCTGTACAGCGCGGACGAACTCACACTACGCAGCATGGCGGACATCGACTATGCGGAATTCTTCTCCGCGATCTCTGCGGACGACAAGGTGATAATCTGCGGCGGCGACGGTACGCTGAACCGCTTCGTCAACGACACCCGGGGGATAGAATTCTCCAACGAGATCCTGTATTACGCGGCAGGCAGCGGCAACGACTTCCTGCGCGATATCGGAAAAGAAAAAGGCGAACCTCCGTTCAGGATAAACGAGTACATAAAGGACCTGCCCTCAGTTACCGTCAATGGTAAGGAAACGCTCTTCATCAACGCCATCGGATTCGGTATTGACGGATACTGCTGCGAGGTCGGCGACGAAATGCGAAAAAAGTCGAACGGCAAGCCGGTGAACTACACAAGTATCGCCATCAAGGGGCTTCTCTACGATTTCAAGCCCACTGACGCCACCGTGATAATCGACGGAAAGGAAACGCGCTACAAGAAAGTCTGGATCGCCCCCACCATGCACGGGAGATTCTACGGCGGCGGAATGATAGCCGCCCCCGATCAGCGCCGCGACGCCCCGGACGGGAAGTTCTCCGTGGTGATCTGGCACGGCTCCGGGAAGCTGAAAACGCTGATGGTGTTCCCGTCGATATTCAAGGGCGAGCACGTCAAGCACACCGAGTGTATCGACATCGTGAAAGCCGACGAAGTGACCGTGAAATTCGACAAGCCCTGCGCGCTCCAGATCGACGGCGAAACGATCCTCGGCGTGACGGAATACAGCGCGAAGAGCAGCGCCCGAATGAGAGAAGAAAGAGCGGCTGCGCAAACCACATAAAAAATACAGCTGGAGAGTTTGAATCTCCAGCTGTTTTTATTTTCAGCCCGGCAGGAAAGTCCGAACGATTCCGATGACAAAAAGCACAAGCACCATCGCCGGAAGCACATAGGTCATGTAGCCCCTCAGGAATTTACGGAGCCTGAGTCCCTTTCCGGTGTTCGCCTCGGCAATGTAGTTATCCCAGCCCCAGCCCTTCTTCGTGGTGCAGAACAGTATCATCACAAGGGAGCCTAACGGGAGGATAATGTTGCTGACAAGAAAATCCTCCAGGTCCATTATCGTGGAGCCCTCGCCAAGGGGCTGAATGAAGCTGAGCAGGTTGAACCCCAGGCAGCACGGGAGCGACAGCACGAACAGCAGTATTCCGTTGACGATGCACGCCTTCTTTCTGCCACAGCCGAACAGGTCCTGGGTGCAGGCGGTGATCTCCTCAAATACCGCGAGAACGGTGGAAAGCGCCGCAAAGGACATGAATACAAAGAACAGGCTTCCCCATATCCTGCCGCCGGGAAGATTGTTGAAAATATTCGGCAGCGTTATGAATATCAGGCTGGGTCCGCTGTTTACGTCCACGTTGTACGCGAAGCACGCCGGGAAGATGATAAGTCCCGAGGAGAGCGCCACCAGCGTGTCCAGCAGGGCAACGTTCACGGATTCCCCGAGCAGGGTCCTTTCCTTGCCGATGTAGCTTCCGAAAATCGCCATGGCGCCGATTCCAAGGCTCAGGGTGAAGAACGCCTGGTTCATGGCGTTGACGATAATGCTGCCGATACCGGCTTCATTTACTTCGTCGATGTCCGGCATGAGGTAGAATGCAAGTCCCTTTTCACCGCCCGGGACGAAGAAGCTGTTTATCGCCAGCAGCACCATTATCGCGAGCAGGGCAAGCATCATGACCTTGGTCACGCGCTCAAGTCCGTTCTTCAGTCCGATGGAGCACACGATGACCGCCGCCGCAATGACTATCGCCATATACAGTATCATCATCGGGGCGTCAGAAAGCATACTCCCGAACTGCGCCGACACTCCCTCGGAGTCCAGTCCGGACAGCTCGCCCATCGCCGTGGACACGAAATACCGCACCATCCAGCCGGCTACGGTGGTGTAGAACATCATCAGCATGTAGCCGCCTGCCATGGCTACCTTTCCGTGAATATGCCACTTTGTTCCCTTCGGCTCAAGCTGCTGGTACATTCTGACTGGGCTTTTCTGCGCCGCTCTGCCGATGGAGAATTCCATGGTCAGAACCGGAATACCCAGTATCGCCAGGAAGAGAAGATATATCAGCACGAATATTCCGCCGCCGTTCTCGCCCACGACATAGGGGAACTTCCACACGTTGCCTATTCCGATGGCGCAGCCAGCACTCAGCAGAATGAATCCAAGTCTGCTGCCAAGCTTTTCTCTGCTCATTAGTAAAAACCTCCGCTGTTTATCTTTCAGACATGACTTATATTATGATACTCTTTATTCGCGGATTTGTCAAGCGAATAAATGGAAAATGCACATAAATAAATCATCGCGCAAATCAAATAAACCGATTGACAAAAAGCCGGAATTGTGATATCATCTAATTGGCATATCAAATATGAAAGGACCCTTAAATCATGAAAATCTATTCAGTTACAGACAAAGAATTCGCACCCTATGGAAAAGTACTTGGCGGATACGACACCTCCTGCCTGATGAAAGCGCTGGACGAAACCACTCCCCTGCCCGACGGCGTTGAATACGTTATGAGCGAGGCTTCGCTGGAGAGCACGGCTATTTTCGGTCAGCTCCAGAACAACGCTTACGGCGGAATGCCTATCCAGCTGGGCTGGTGCAACGGTCACAACACCAAGCTGAACTGCCTGGAATACCACCGCGACAGCGAGCTCAACATCGGTCTGCGCGACTTTATCCTGCTGGTTGCCAAGGCTGACGACATCATCGACGGCAAGCTCGACACATCAAAGGTCAAGGCATTCAGGGCGGCTGCCGGACTGGTGATCGAGGTTTACGAAACCACCCTGCACTATGCACCGTGCAGCGCAAAGATGTCCGACGGCTTCAAGGTAGTCATCGCGCTCCCCAAGGGAACCAACGGCGCTATGCCCAACATCACCCCGAAGAACGAAGAGGACAAGCGGCTTAGAGCATGCAACAAGTGGCTCCTCGCACATAAGGACGCCAGCGAAGCAAGCGACGGAGCCTACATAGGACTTACCGGCGAGAACATAGACATCGCAGCCGACATCGACTGATACCTGCTAAATAATACTTCACCCCTGACCGCAGTCAGGGGTGTCTTTTTGTGGCATTCAGATCAGCCTCTTCTTTGACACGATCAGGGAACAGCATAAAACTATTTCATCCAAGCAGATTCTGTAACACTTTCACGACTGACGGCATTGAATAAACTCCAATCAGCAGGACCGCTATAACGATAGCCAGCTTCAGCCAGGCGTTCTTGTCGCACTTTATGTAGCTGCGCTCGGAATCCTTTGATGGGTGGTACGGCGCCGGCGCCCACCGCACCAGCGCCGAGATGTACTCCAGCATGTCGTCAAGTTCAGGGGAATTATAGAGCGATATTGCGCCGCCGTTGGACAGAATCAGCATCTGTCCCTGGACGTACGAAATATCCGCGATGGGCACACACAGATAGTCCGAACGGTCACTGCTGGATTCGTTGTCCCGGGACTCATACCTGTCCTCCTCGCGGTACGAGAAAAACAGCTTGTCGCACAGCAGATAGCATGTACCGCGAAGGAAATACAGGCGGTCGGTGTGGTAGTCAGTTTCCGCAAGGTGCGGTGGGAGGTCCTTCCGGACAAGCCTGTTAGTTCCCCAGGTCCCGGCCATGATCGTGATTATTCCGGCAAGAAAACAGCCGCAGCCCAGGTACGCATTCCAGTGCCCCATGCTGATAAAGCACAGCGTCATGAATCCCACGAAAAGGATCAGCGTTATTCCGGCGGCTCTGCCAGTTCTTTTTCCGCGCTCCGGGCTTCCGCAGAAGTATTTGTCCTGCTTAACCGGCTCTCCACCCAGCAGGCTTCCGGTAATCTGCTCAACGCCGAGAAGCGCCATCGGTACACGGCTCCGGTCGGTTTTCCGGAGTTTTGCGGTAAGGCTCTGGATCTCCCTCAGCTGGTCCTGCGACAGCGCCGTGAACCGCTCAGTCACCGGGAGCTGTTTCCCAAGAAGCACGTCCCATACCCACGAAAGCTCCGGATTACGCTTTATAAAATCCTGCCATATCTCGTTCATCATAATACCCCTGCTTTACAATCGTTCAGAACTCCATGTTCTTTTATAATTATAACAGCAGGAATATTAAATCCGCTACCACGAAAATGTTAATCCTGTGTAAACGCCATGAGTGAGCGCAAAATTCCCTGCCCGGCGAAATCATATTCTCTGCCATGCCCTCATACTATGTACAGAAAAAACTATTCTGGAGGTACAAAATGACAGAGTATCTGCCTGAGGGCTACTTATTCACCACCACAGAGAACCGCTCCTGCATTGCAAGCTTCTATTCGCTCAGCGAGTGCATGTCCGCCGGGAAGGTCCTGGAGGCACCATGCGTTATCTGCAACAGCCGTCACGATCTCATCGTCGATCTCGGCTGCATGCGCGGAATTATTCCCCGGGAGGAGGGCGCCATCGGTATCGTCGAGGGCACCACCAAGGACATCGCGCTGATTTCCCGGGTGAACAAGCCGGTTTCCTTCATCGTGACCGACTTCCGCCGGGACGAACAGGGCGACCTGTACGCCGTGCTCTCACGCCGTGCCGCGCAGGTCAAGTGCATGGAAAATTACCTAAGCCGGCTGGCTCCCGGGGACATAATCCCGGCGAGAGTCACGCACCTGGAGCCTTTCGGCTGCTTCGTTGACATCGGGTGCGGAATTCCATCGCTGATTCCCATTGACATGATCTCCGTGTCGCGCATTACACACCCACAGGACCGCTTCCATGTCGGGCAAAATATCTACGCAGTCGTGAAATCCATCGACAGCGGCAGGATCTGCCTAACCCACAAGGAACTTCTCGGGACATGGGAGGAGAATGCTTCCCTCTTTGAGCCGGGGGAAACAGTGACCGGTATCGTGCGCTCCATTGAGGACTACGGCATTTTCGTGGAACTTACCCCGAACCTCGCCGGGCTTGCGGAGCTGCGCCAGGACGTCCGCGTAAACAGCTGCGCCAGCGTATACATAAAGGCGATAATCCCGGAGAAGATGAAAATAAAGCTCATCATCGTAAGCACGTCGGACAACGCGTACTGCGACAATGAGCTGAAGTATTTCAGGACCAGCGGTCACATAGACAGCTGGGTGTATTCCGGCGACAACCAGTCGAAAGTAATACAGACTATTTTTTAATACGGCTCCAGTATTCCCGGGCGGCGTTTTCCAGCTTGTTGTCGCCGTACTCGTAGTAGACGTGATCCTTTATCGGATCAGGGAGGTACTGCTGCTTCACCCAGTGGTTCGGGTAGTCGTGCGGATAGAGGTAATGCTGCCCCTTCACCGCCGCGCCCTCGCCGTCGCAATGCACATTCTGGAGCTGCCTTGGGAATTCGTAGGCGGCTCCCTCTTTTATGTCCTCCATCGCCGCGGCTATCGCCTTGTAGGCGCTGTTGGATTTCGGCGCGGTGGCAAGCAGGATAACCGCCTCAGCCAGGGGAATTCGCGCTTCCGGGAGTCCCAGCTGCATGGCGCTGTCAACGCACGCCTTGACGATCGGTACTGCCTGCGGATACGCAAGCCCGATATCCTCGCTGGCTATCACAAGAAGTCGGCGCGACAGCGAGATTATGTCCCCTGCTTCCATAAGCCTGGCGGCGTAGTGCAGCGCCGCATTCTCGTCGGAGCCGCGTATGGATTTCTGAAGCGCGGACAGCAGGTCGTAGTGCTGATCACCGTCCCGGTCGTAGCGCATATTGCTGCGCTGCGTTAGCTCCTGCGCAAGCTCCGGGGTTATCTTTCCGTCGGTGCTGGTCAGCGCGCATAATTCCACCGTGTTGAGGGATTTGCGCACATCTCCGCCGCAGCCGCGGCAGATGTACTTCACCGCCTCGTCGTCCAGCTGGTATTCCACGCCGGTTTCCTCCGTCATCAGCCGGAATCCGCGGCGGACGGCACGCTCCAGTTCCTCCGGCTGGACGGGCTTGAATTCAAACACGGTGCTCCGGGATAGTATCGCGTTATAGACGTAGAAATACGGATTTTCCGTGGTGGAGGCTATCAGCGTGATACTTCCGTCCTCAATGTACTCCAGCAAGCTCTGTTGCTGCTTTTTATTGAGGTACTGTATCTCGTCAAGGTACAGCAGTATCCCATTGGAGCCAAGGAACGTGTCCACCTCGGAAACCACGCTCTTGATGTCCCCGGTGGAGGCGGAGGTCCCGTTCAGCTTGTGCAGCCGCATGTTCGCGGATTCCGCGATGATACGGGCGATGGTGGTCTTTCCCACGCCGGAGGGACCGTAAAAGATCATATTAGGAATACGTCCGCTCTCGATGATTTTCGAAAGCGGACGATTCTTTCCGATCAGATGTGACTGTCCCACCACATCGTCTAACGTGGCAGGACGTATTCTGTCAGCTAAGGGCATAATATTAAAGACCTCTGTGCTCTCTGAGCAGCGCCTTGATCTTCTCGTGAGGGTCGATGACGTTGCTGATAGATGTATCGTGGTTGATGGAAGCAATGAAGTACGCAAGGTATTTGGAAACGTCAACCTCCTTGAACCACGGACGGGACAGCAGCTCCGGCGTGCGGTAGGTCAGATTGGTGCCGAATACGCCGTGAATAAGTCCCTTTTCGTAGGCTTCATCAAACTGCTTCAGACCCTTGGTGAAAATCGGGTAGGTGGCATATGCAAACATTCTCTTAGCCTTGCGTGCCTTGAGCTCCTTCGCGATGTCGAGCATGGACTCGCCGGAGGAAATGATGTCGTCCGCAACGAATACGTCCTTGCCCTCAACGGAAGTACCGAGGTACTCGTGAGCCACGATGGGATTACGTCCGTCAACGATAACGGAGTAGTCGCGGCGCTTGTAGAACATACCCATATCAACGCTCATTACAGAAGCGTAGAACATGTTTCTCTGGAGCGCACCCTCGTCCGGGCTGACTACCATGAAGTGATCCTTGTCGATGATGAGGTCGGGGAAATCCTTGAACATTGCCTTGAGCACCTGGTAGGACGGCATAACGTTGTCGAAGCCCATCAGCGGAACTGCATTGCATACTCTGGGGTCGTGCGCGTCAACGGTAACGACGTTCTGAACGCCCATTCTCTGCATTTCCTGGAGTGCAACAGCGCAGTCCAGGGACTCACGGTAGCTTCTTCTGTGCTGACGGCCGCCGTAGAGCAGCGGCATAATAACGTTGATACGGTGAGGCTTACCGCTTGCAGCCTGGATTATTCTCATCAGATCCATGTAGTGATCGTCAGGGGACATGCTGTTCTCCTGGTCGAAGAGCTTGTATTTGCAGCTGTAATTTCCTACGTCAACAAGTATAAACAGATCCTTACCGCGAACGGTGCTCTTGATGAGTCCCTTTGCGTCGCCGGACTGGAATCTCGGGCACTGGCACTCGATCATGTAATCATCGTGCGCCATGCCGTTCCTGTCTGCCCATCGCTCAAGATAGCTGTTGATCTTTGCGCCCAGTTCCTGCGTACCATTCATGCAGATAAGTCCAAGGGGGGCAACGGAGTTGAAGTTCTGATATAATACCTCAGTGTTCTTGACAGTTGTCATTATTTGATCTTCTTTCATAAATTCTATATTACGGGGAATGTAAACCGCTCCCCCAGTAGTCTGTTCTCGGAATGCTCCCCTGAACGCCAGGGGAGCTGCGGAATATTACTCGTAAAGCGGATACTTCGCGCAGATCTCGTTGACCATACCGCGAACCTTCTCCTTGTTGCCGCCGAAGTCCTTTGCTGTGAGGTAGATGCACTCGCCGATAACGCGCATATCCTCTTCCTTCAGACCTCTTGTGGTGACAGCCGGAGTACCGATACGCACGCCGGAAGTCAGCGCAGGCTTCTGCGGATCGTTCGGGATAGCATTCTTGTTGACGGTGATATAGCACTCGTCAAGATTGTTCTGGAGATCCTTTCCGGTGATGTTGAACGGACGGAGGTCAACCAGCATGAGGTGGTTGTCTGTGCCGCCGGATACCAGCTGGAATCCCTTCTCAAGAAGAGTGTCAGCAAGCGTCTTGGCATTCTTGACGATCTGCTCGCCGTAAGCCTTGAACTCCGGCTTGAGAGCCTCGCCGAAGCATACTGCCTTTGCAGCGATGACGTGCATGAGGGGACCGCCCTGGGTTCCTGGGAATATTGCGGAATTGATCTTCTTTGCAATGTACTCGTTGTTGGTGAGGATAAGACCGCCTCTCGGACCTCTCAGGGTCTTGTGGGTGGTGGTGGTGACCACATCTGCGTAAGGAACAGGGCTCTGGTGCTGACCAGCAGCAACAAGGCCTGCGATGTGAGCCATATCTACCATGAGATATGCGCCGACAGCCCTTGCGATGGAAGAGAGCTTTTCAAAGTCGATAGCCCTGGGGTAAGCGGAAGCGCCTGCCACGATAAGCTTGGGCTTGTTCTTGTTTGCCAGCTTGTAGAGTTCCTCATAGTCAATAAATCCGTCATCGTTCGTGCCGTAGGGTACGAAGTTGTAGAACTTACCGGAGATGTTTACAGGGGAACCGTGCGTCAGATGACCGCCGTGGGCAAGGCTCATGCCCATGACAGTGTCGCCGGGCTGGAGCAGAGCCACATAAACTGCGGTATTAGCCTGCGCGCCGGAGTGCGCCTGTACGTTCGCGAACTTTGCGCCGAACAGCTTCTTTGCGCGCTCGATTGCGATATTCTCGACGATATCAACGTCCTCGCAGCCGCCGTAGTAGCGCTTCCCGGGGTAGCCCTCAGCGTACTTGTTGGTGAGTACGCTGCCCATAGCTGCCATTACAGCCGGAGAAACGATATTCTCGCTGGCGATAAGCTCCAGATTTCTCTTCTGGCGCTTCAGCTCCAGGTTCATTGCGTCAGCGACCTCGCTGTCATAATTGCTCAGAAAACCAATGGTGTCCACGATATCATTGTACATTTTCAAAAGCTCCTTTCATAGTGTATATGAGTTAATTTAATTATAACCGAAATTTAACGCAAATGCAACCGTTTTGCGCTATTTCAATGTAATAACCATGAAAACCTCCCTTTGTGGAAAGATTTTCGGCGAAAAGCCCAAAAGCCGTGTAAAAACACGGCTTGGAGCATTTATCAGATGTATTCCGCAATCTTGCTTCCCATCTCGGTGCAGGACAGCAGCTTCATGCCCTCGGACATGATATCCCCGGTTCTGAAGCCGTCCCTGATAGCCTGGCGAACTGCATTCTCTACCGCGTCAGCCTCCTCGGTCATGTCGAAGGAGTACCGCAGCATCATCGCAGCGGAAAGTATCGTCGCAATCGGGTTAGCCTTGTTCTGACCCGCGATGTCGGGCGCTGAGCCGCCGGACGGCTCGTAGAGTCCGAACTTGGTTTCGTTCATGCTGGCGGAGGGCAGCATTCCGATGGAGCCGGTAATCATGGAAGCCTCGTCGGACAGGATATCGCCGAACATGTTCTCGGTCACCATCACGTCGAACTGCGCAGGATCCTTGACCAGCTGCATTGCGGAGTTATCCACCAGCATGTGCTCCAGCTTGACCTCGGGGTAATCCTTCGCGACCTCCTCGACTACCTTTCTCCACAGTCTGGAACTGTCGAGTACGTTCGCCTTGTCAACGCTGGTGACCTTCTTGCGGCGCTTCATTGCAACATCAAACGCCTTGACCGCAATGCGGCGGATCTCCTTTTCGTTGTAGCTCAGTGTATCCACGGCGGTCACTACGCCATCGACCTCGCCGGTGTGGCGCTCGCCGAAGTACAGTCCTCCGGTAAGTTCACGCATGATGAGCATGTCGAAGCCCTTCTCACTGATCTCGGTCTTGAGCGGACACGCAGAAGCAAGCTCGCTGAACAGCAGGCAGGGACGCAGATTTGCGAACAGTCCCAGGGACTTGCGGATCTTCAGCAGACCAGCCTCCGGACGGAGGTTCGCCGGGAGCTTATACCACGGGGATTTCGTGGTGTCGCCGCCGATACTTCCCATCAGCACTGCGTCAGAATCCTTGCAGCGTCCGATGGTTTCGTCGGTCAGCGGAACTCCGTTGGCGTCGATGGAACAGCCGCCCATCAGCAGCTGCTCGTAATTGAACTTGTGACCGTACTTCGCAGCGACCTTGTCCAGCACCTTCATAGCCTCGGTAACTATTTCGGGTCCTATTCCGTCGCCCTTGATAACTGCTATATTCTTTTCCATTGCCATTGCCTTTCTATATTATGTCGATCTTCATGCGCAGCTCCTCGCCTGGCATTCCGCTTTTTGACGTCCTGCGCTTCCCGTCGGGTTTGAATCCGAACCCGGCAAAAAATTTCAGCGCTTCAGTATTATTCTCGTTCACCCACAGGAATGCGTTCTGCATTTTCATGCCGCGCATGTTCCTCAGGGAGTGGGACAGCAGCTTTCTGCCAAGTCCCTTGCTGCGGAATCCGTCGCCGACACATATCATGTCGATCTCACAGCTGTCCGGGATCAGCGACCTCGTACACACGCAGACTCCCTCGTGTCGCTTGTCGCAGGTAACGACAGCGACGAGCAGCGCCTGTTTAATGCACGCCGAAAAACGGTCCGCGTCAAAGTGCCGGGTGTATTCCCCGGTGCCGGCTATATCCGCCAGCAGTCCCGGCGACATCTGGGAATTGCGCGAAATGTTCTGAATGTTGATAATCACAGAACCGCCCCCTCGGCAGGATCAGCCTTTGATTGAATTGAGCAGGCCGCCCTTGTTGATGATCTCCTTGATGAACTCAGGGAAAGGCTGTGCCTGATAAGTGTGACCCTTTGTAACGTTTGTGATTACTCCGGTATCGAAGTCGATATCCACCTCGTTGCCTGCGTCGATATCCTTTGCGGCAGCGTCGCATTCAAGGATCGGCAGACCGATGTTGATGGAGTTGCGGTAGAATATTCTCGCGAAGGTGGAAGCGATGACGCATGCGATACCGCTTTCCTTGATGGCGATGGGAGCGTGCTCACGGGAGCTTCCGCAGCCGAAGTTGAGGTTAGCCACCATGATGTCGCCGGGCTTCACCTTGTTGACGAAATCCTTGTCGATGTCCTCCATGCAGTGGGAAGCAAGCTCCTTGTGGTCCGCGGTGTTGAGGTAACGAGCCGGGATTATTACGTCCGTATCTACATTATCGCCGTACTTATGTACTATGCCGTGTGCTTTCATGTTAGCCCTCCTTATTCCTGTACGTCAGAGATATATCCGGTCAGTGCGCTTGCGGCTGCGATAGCCGGGCTTGCGAGATATACCTCGGAGGTAACGTCGCCCATTCTTCCGACAAAATTTCTGTTCGTGGTGGAAACCGCTCTCTCACCCGGGGCGAGGATACCCATATGACCGCCCAGGCAGGGACCGCAGGTAGGCGCGGATACGACCATGCCAGCCTCAACGAAGGTTTCGAGGAGTCCGCTGCGGAGCGCGTCAAGGTAGATCTGCTGGGTAGCCGGAATAACAATGGCGCGGACGCCCTTTGCAACGTGCTTGCCCTTTACCACAGCAGCAGCAGCCTCCAGGTCGGAGTATCTGCCGTTAGTACATGAACCGATGACAACCTGGTCGATCTTTATCTTGTCCATCTTGCCGATCTCGTCGATGGTCCTGGTATTCTCCGGCAGGTGCGGGAATGCGACTGTCGGGCGGACAGCGGACAGGTCAATGTCGATAACGCGGTTGTAGTGCGCGTCCGGATCAGCCTTGAATATCTCGAACTTGCGATCGGATCTTCCCTTAACATAGTCGAGGGTTACGTCGTCGACCTCAAAGATACCGTTCTTTGCGCCGGCTTCGATAGCCATGTTAGCCATGCAGAGGCGATCGTCCATGGAAAGGTTCTTCAGTCCCTCGCCTGTGAACTCCATTGACTGGTACAGAGCGCCGTCAACGCCGATCATTCCGATGATGTGCAGGATAACGTCCTTGCCGGAAACCCACTTATTGAGCTTGCCGGTAAGATTGAACTTGATTGCGGAGGGCACCTTGAACCACGCTTCGCCGGTAGCCATACCTGCCGCCATATCCGTGGAACCTACGCCTGTAGAGAAAGCACCGAGCGCGCCGTATGTACATGTGTGGCTGTCCGCACCGATAACGCAGTCGGACGGAACGACAAGTCCCTTTTCAGGGAGCAGAGCGTGCTCAATGCCCACATTGCCGACATCGTAGTAGTTCACGATGTCGTACTTGTCAGCAAAATTGCGGCACTGCTGACATTGCTTTGCCGCCTTTATATCCTTATTCGGGGTGAAATGATCCATTACAAGAGAGATCTTCGTGCGGTCAAAAACGCTGTCGAAACCGTTCTTCTGAAATTCGTTGATTGCAACCGGACTTGTGATATCGTTTCCGAGCACCATATCGAGCTTAGCCCTGATGAGCTGTCCCTCAACAACACTGTCAAGACCTGCGTGCTTTGCAAGGATCTTCTGTGTCATCGTCATACCCATGTTTAGTTTCCTCCTGAGATTGATTACGCCCTGTCCGGGAATCCCCGACAAAGCTTTTACATCTTATTATATCACTTTTTCCCCGTTCTGTAAAGGGGAATTTCACAAATTTTATGAATCCGTGGCGGCTCTGAGCGCCTTTGTGGAAGGTGCAGGGATTAACTCCAGATAAAGCCAGCGCTGTCAGCGGATCTCGAACCCGTAGCCGCCCTCGGTCGGGATATTCTCGGACTCTATCCGCTCGATATTTCCCCAGGAATGCTCGTCCAGCTCCCGTATGACCGCCGCAATATCCGCGGCGTAGCCCTCGGCTTCCATCTCCACGGTGCCATCGCTGCAATTCCGCACCCAGCCGGTAACTCCGCGGTTTTTGGCGCTGTAGCATGCCTTGTAGCGGAATCCTACTCCCTGTACGGTCCCGTGGAAAATATAGTGTATGCGTATTTTCTCCATGTTTACTTCCTTCTCTCATAAATCAGAATATTCCGGATATTATAAAAGTACTCCTAAAACAGGTCGAGCATGCTGTCCAGATAGATCAATTCCCGGACATTCAGCTGATATTCCGGTTTTGTCATGTAATACAGCAGGAATTCCAGAATCAGCGCGCTTCCCAGTCCCCTGCCCTCTATCTTGAAGTTCGAGAATCCCATTGGAAGGTAGGTGTTCTTAATATCGTCAATGCCGATGAACTCCGGCTTCTTCATTGCCCGGGAGAACAGGTAGCCGCTTCCGCCCCCGGGAGCCTTACAGACGTGGTCGGGGCAGTCCTCTCCAAGATTCTTCCGGCTGACATTCTCATAGCACGCTTTCCTGTCCGTACAGCCGCTCCAGCAGCACTCGTTGCACAGGAATTCCACCTTGTCCCTCTGCGCGTAAGAAAGCCCGTCCAGCATTCCGAACTGCTTGTTCAGACGGAAATCCGGCACAACATAGCGGAATTCCGGGCGGTCAACCTCCGCCAGAAACTGCCGGCTGTCCGTCAGCACCTTGGTCGTGGAGGACACGAAACAAAACCCCGGGTAGCGCTCCCGGAGATAGTTCAGCAGCAAGTCCGAATAAATAATGACGCCGTTCCCGGGGACTCCGCCGAAAAGGGCGCAGAGAGCGTTGCAATTCCTGTCCGACAGGTGCTCCTCGCGCAGCAGCGAATTGCTGAACGTCAGCCGCGCGGAAATACCGTATTCTTTCATCAGCGCGAGTACTTCCCGGGGGTCCTGGTCGCCGAATCCAGCGCGGCCGCCTCCCCAGAGGCAGTCCGCCGGGGCGCCGTATATCGACCCGATTTCACACCAGTCATAGAAATACTCCCGGTGCTCGCGGAATACCGGCAGGAATATCCGATACAGTTCGAAGAATTCAAACAATCCCGGAAGATGGTAGTATGCCTTTCCGTCCATAACTGGCTTCACCCCTTTCTGCAATATATTACAGTTGGGATTATACCACACGATCAGCCAAAAGTCAAACAAAGGTAAAAATACAATAAAATTTATTGGCAGTTTTATACAAACGCTCAATTCCTTCTTGTACATTTTCAACAAACAGGTGTATGGATAATCACGAAAATTTCGCCTTATGCAACAAATTTGTGAATTAGACGAGCGAAACATCTTGACCTTTCCGAAAAATTATAGTAAAATAGCGTTTAGCCTAAGCAAATACTCACTCCGACAAACGGAGTGCACTACAGCAAATGGCTGTAAATGTTATTCAGGAGGAAAAAAATTATGAAGAAGATTTTTGCATCTATGATGGCAGCTGCCATGGTAGTAGCTCTCGCAGGCTGCTCCAACAACAGCACTGACAGCAGTTCCGCAAGCGAAAGCTCCGCTGCTGAGAGCGGTTCCACCGCAGGCACTGCTGAAAGCGGCGCAAATGCAGGCACCGCCGAGAGCGGCGCAAACACTGGCGACAGCACCGGCGCTCACAAGCTCGGTATGGGCGTAGTTACCTCTATCGGCTCCTCTTCCGCTGGCAACGCACAGGTTGACGCTACCGTTGCGGCAGTAATTCTGGACGCTGACGGCAAGATCGTTTCCTGCGCAGTTGATGTTGCACAGAACAAGATGGACATCACTGACGGCGAGGTTCCCGAGGACGCTGCTTCCATGACCTTCAAGTCCAAGAAGGAAAAGCTTGAGGAATACAACATGAAGCCCGCTTCCGGAATCGGCAAGGAGTGGTACGAGCAGGCTGAGGCTTTCGAGGCTTATGTAGTTGGCAAGACCGCTGACGAGGTTGCTGCTATTCCTGTTGAGACCACAGAGAACGGTCACGTTGTAACCACAGACGAGACCCTGCTGGCTGGCTGCACAATGAGCATCAATTCTCTGATCGACGCAACCGTAAAGGCTTGCAACGATGACAGCGCAGCTGATTTCACCGGCGACGCTAAGCTTGAGCTTACATGCTCCACTTCCGTTGATTCCGCTACTGCTTCCGCAGAGGACGGCGAGGACGGCACCGCAGCAATGTACACATCCTTCGCAGCTGTTGCAGTTGACGCTGACGGCAAGCTCGCAGCAGTTTGCTACGACGAGGTTCAGCCTAAGGTAACATTTGACGACGAGGGCGAGATCACTTCCGATACCGCTGCTGAGATCAAGACCAAGAGAGAGAAGAAGGACGAATACGGCATGAGAGGCGCTTCCGGCATCTCCGCTGAGTGGTTCGAGCAGAACCAGGCATTTGAGACTTTCGTAACCGGCAAGACTGCTGACGAGATCTCCGCTATCCCCACTGAAACCACCGATAACGGTCACGTTGTAACCACCGATGAGACCCTCAAGGCTGGCTGCACAATGAGCGTTGGCGGCATGATCAAGACAGTTGTAAAGGCTATGGGCCTTGCAGGCTGATTCCCGACATAACTGACAGTTCTGATACGACGCAAGAGATGAGAGGCTGTACCGCCTCTCATCTTTTTGAGTTAAAGTAGGAGATGTATCAATGCACAGAAGTCCGGTCAATAAAGTATTATGCGTGCTTCTCGCGGCAGCGGCTGCCCTGAATCTGTCAGCGTGCAGCGCAGGAAAGGAAAAGCAGCGCTACTCCAAGGCGTACCTTGAATTCTTCGACACTGTGACACAGATAATCGGTTACGAGGAGGACGAGGAAACGTTCTCCCAGAACTGCGAGAAGGTCTATTCCCTGCTTGAGGAATACCACCAGCTCACGGATATCTATCACAGCTATGAGGGCGTGAACAACGTCCGCACCATCAACCGCAGCGCCGGCGTGGAACCTGTAAAGGTGGACGAGAAGCTCATCGACCTGCTGGAATTCTCGAAGGAGATGTGCAGGGTCACCGGCGGAGCGTGCAACATCGCCATGGGAAGCGTGCTTTCCATCTGGCACAAGTACCGCGAGGCAGGTATAAACGACCCGGAATCTGCGGAACTCCCCCCTATGAAGGACCTGACGGAAGCCGCGCAGCACTGCGACATTGACCACCTCATAATCGACAGGGAAGCCGGGACTGTGTTCCTGGACGATCCTGAGATGTCCCTCGACCTGGGCGCGGATGCCAAGGGCTACGCCGTGGAAAGGGCCGCGGAGCTTCTCATGAACGAGGGAGTGACGAGCGGCTACACCCTCAACATCGGTGGTAACGTCCGGACTATCGGCACAAAGGCGGACGGCTCCGACTGGGCAGCCGGAATACAGAATCCCGACACGGAGGACGAGCAGAATCCTTACATCGTCCGGCTGAAGCTGAACGGAATGTCGCTTGTCACCAGCGGCAACTATCAGCGGTATTACGAGGTCAACGGAGTGCGCTACCACCACATCATCGACCCGGTAACGCTCATGCCGCTCAACAACTTCGCTTCAGTTTCGATTCTCTGCAACGACAGCGGAAAGGCTGACGCGCTTTCCACAGCTCTGTTCAATATGTCGATCGGCGACGGGAAATCCCTGCTGTCAGAAATCGGGGGGACCGAGGCGATATGGGTGCTTCCAGACGGCAGCTATGAATGCACGGACGGATTCTCAGAACTCATCATCAACTGAATGTGAGGAAATAATTCACAGACAAAAAATTTATCAATAATATGGAGAGGGGTGTTGACAAAAGCACCTCTCTTGATATATACTAAATATAGTATGCCTTTATCGAAATCAGAAAGGCACAGCTATTATTTTAAAGCGAAATGTGAGGTTAGATGAAATGCCACTATTCATGCTTAAAGGCGCGCATGTTCCCCACAGGAAGAACACCGCGCAGATGGCGGCAGTCAAGATGCCTGCACCGAAATCCGTGACGATTCCCGTCGTCATGCACATCGGCGCACCTGCCGTGCCCGCTGTAAAAGTGGGCGACCACGTTGACATCGGCGATGTCATTGCCACCGCCGGCGGATTTGTAAGCGCCCCTATCCACGCAAGCGTTTCCGGCACGGTAAAGAAGATCGACGCCATTCTCGTAAGCTCCGGAAACAACGTGAACGCTATCACGATTGAATCCGACGGCAAAATGACAGTATCCGACGCAGTCAAGCCGCCGAAGCTCGAAACCTTCGAGGACTTCATCAATGCGGTACGCGACAGCGGTCTTGTCGGACTTGGCGGCGCAGGATTCCCGACTGCCGTAAAGCTGAAGATCGACGACCTGTCCCGTATCAAGGCGGTCGTAATAAACGGTGCGGAATGCGAGCCGTACATCACCAGCGACACCCGTACAATGCTCGACGACGCCGAGTGGATGAAGGAAGGCTTCGCGCTCCTGGAAAAGTTCCTCAAGGTGAAGAACATCATCATCGGCATCGAAAAGAACAAGCCCGAGTGCATCGCAAAGATGAACGAGCTTGCCGCCGCTGACCCCTGCCTGACCGTAAAGCCGCTCCCCAGCTTATATCCCCAGGGCGGTGAGAAGGTGCTGATCTACCACACCACCGGCGCTGTTGTTCCGGAGGGAAAACTTCCCCTCGACGCAGGCGCTGTTGTAATGAACTGCACCACCCTCGCCTGCCTCGCGAAGTACTGCAAGACCGGTATGCCGCTTGTTGAGAAGTGCGTTACCGTTGACGGCGGCGCGATCAAGGAGCCGAAGAACGTCATCGTGCCCATCGGAACTTCCATCAAGGACCTGATCGACTTTGCCGGCGGCTTCAAGGAGGAGCCTGGCAAGATACTCTACGGCGGTCCCATGATGGGAATCGCAGTCCCGAACACCGACTGCCCAATCCTTAAGAACACGAACGCCATAATCGCGCTCAACCAGAAGGAATCCCAGCCCAAGAAGCAGACCGCCTGCATCCGCTGCGGAAACTGCGTTTCCCACTGCCCTCTCCACCTCGACCCCGTATCCATCTCCAAGGCGTACAGGGACGGCAACTGCGAGGAGCTGAAAAAACTCAAGGTCAACCTCTGCATGGAGTGCGGCTGCTGTGCTTTCGTCTGTCCGACAGGACAGCCTCTCGTACAGAGAAACAAGCTGTCTAAGGCAATGTTAAGAAACTACAAACCTCAGGAGGGAAAGAAATGAGCAATTTAACTGTTACTTCTTCTCCGCACATATATACGCCCCGCACAACACGCTCCATCATGCTTGACGTGCTGATCGCGCTTATGCCGGCGGCTGTTGCTTCGGTCATCATTTTCGGAATAAGCAGCCTGTTCGTTATCCTCGCCTGCGTTATCTCCGCTGTGGCTGCCGAATTCGTGTTCAACGTTATCTGCCGCAAGGAACAGACTATCGGGGATCTTTCCTCCGCTGTCACCGGTCTGCTTCTCGCACTGAATATTCCTTCAACTATCCCCCTGTGGCAGGCTTCCATCGGCGCTATCTTCGCGATAATCGTCGTAAAATGCCTGTTCGGCGGTATCGGTCAGAACTTCGCTAACCCTGCCATCACCGCGAGAATCTTCCTGCTGCTGTCCTTCAGCGGCACCATGACTGCCGCGGTGTTCCCCCAGAATGCCGATGTCGTGTCCGGCGCAACTCCCCTGGGAGTACTCAGCGGTCAGGAGGGCACCCTGCCTACATACCTTGACCTGTTCCTCGGCAACTGCGGCGGCGCCCTCGGTGAGACCTGCGCACTGGCGCTCCTCATCGGCGGTATCTACCTCATCGTCCGCGGAGTTATCACATGGCACACTCCTGTAGTATTCATCGCGACTGTATTCCTGTTCTCCCTCGTGCTGGGTCAGGACCCCGTTGCGGAGATACTCTCCGGCGGTCTGTTCATCGGCGCTTTCTTCATGGCGACCGACTACGCGACTACCCCGAACACCGCCTGGGGCAAGGTCATCTTCGGAGTTGGCTGCGGTCTTATCACCGTGCTTATCCGCGTATACGGAAGCTACCCCGAGGGCGTATCCTTCTCCATTCTGCTTATGAATATCCTCACTCCCTACATTGAGAGATGGACCAGAACAAAACCGTTTGGAGGTGCTAAAGCATGAACGATTCAGTAAAGAGCGTTATCGCGCTTGTTGTCATCTGTCTGACCGTTACGCTGGCTCTTTCCGCGGTAAACTACGTCACCGCTCCCATCATTGAGGAGAACAACGCCAAGGCTGTTCAGGGCTCCTTTGCCGAAGCGCTCCCGGGCGCTGACGGATTCGAGGAACTTGAGCCTGCCGCTGACGCTCCCGAAACCGTAAAGAGCATTTACAAGGAAAACAACGGCTTAGGCTATGTTGTCGTACTTGAAACCACGTCCCAGTACAGTGAATCCCCCATGGGAATCTCCGTTGGTATCGGCACGGACGGTATCATCAAGAACATCGTGCTGACAAACTACGCTGAAACCAAGGATTTCGGCGCTGATTACCCTGCAAGCTACATCGGTCAGGATTCCGCACTCGCAGGCGTTGAGCTTGTATCCGGAGTTACATACTCCTCCACCGCGTTCAGGAACGCAGTGACCGACGCTTACACCGCTCTGTTCGCAGTCGCTGACGTGGCAGCCGGCGAGATGTCCGACGACCAGATGGCTGCTGACGCTATCGGCGAACTACTTCCGGCTTCCCTCGACAACACCGGCGCATGCAAGGTTGAGGAATCTGACGGGCTGTTCGTAAGCTCCAACCGCACCGGCTATGCAATGGTGGCTGACAAGGTCGCATACGTTACAGACGCATTCGGCAACTACATCGGCAGCAAGTCCTTTGACGACGCCGCTTCCGAGGACGCTTCCGTCGTTGAGGCTGTCAAGGCTTCCGCAGCAGAGGCTTACGCAGCTGCAAGTGAGAAGAACATCAAGCGTATCGTCAAGATGTACGAGGACGCTGAGGTAACAACTCTCGTACCCACCGGCGTTCAGTCCTCCGTAAACGGCGCATACAGCTTCACCAGCGAGGGCACCGCTTACTACGCAATGACCACCTCCACCTTCGGTTACGGCGGCCCTGTAAACATCATGTATATCGTTGACGAGAACGGCACCATCGCCAAGTTCAAGGTACTGTCCCACAACGAAACGGAGTACTACGGCGATGTCGTATCCCAGAGCGCTTACACCGGAGGCTACCCCGGTCAGGTACTCGGCAGCATCAGCGACGACGTACTCGTACTGTCCGGTTGCACCTTCACAACAAACGCTGTAAAGACCGCCGCCGCAGACGTGGCCGCAGCATTCGACGCAGTAAAGGAGGCTCAGTGATATGGAGAAACAGAGCAAGCTTTCCATTATGTTAAAGGGCTTCATCAAGGAAAACCCTGTATTCGTGCTGGTTCTCGGAACCTGCCCGACCCTCGCCGTCACCGACTCGGTATCCCGTGCGCTCAGCATGGGTATTGCGGCGGCAATAGTTCTCATCTGCTCCAACATGGCAATCTCCGCGCTCCGCAAGGTTATTCCCGATAAGGTGCGCATTCCCGCCTACATCGTCATAATCGCAGGCTTCGTTACGATTATCCAGATGCTGATGAACGCCTACCTGCCCGACCTGTTCACGGCGCTCGGCACTTATCTCGCGCTCATCGTTGTAAACTGTATAATCCTTGGCAGAGCCGAAATGTTCGCAAGCAAGCACACCGTTGTTGAGTCCGCCCTCGACGGAATCGGCATGGGCGGCGGATTCACGCTTGCGCTGTTCTGCATGGGTACCGTCCGTGAAGTACTCGGCTCCGGTAGCTTCCTCGGATTCAAGATCCCGTTCATGCAGGACTACTGTATTCCGTTCTTCACCCAGGCGGCAGGCGGATTCTTCGTGTTCGGCGTACTCATCGCCGTTGTCAACAAGATTACCAAGGGAAAGGCTATCAGCAAGAAGGAATTCGGCTGTGCAAACTGCCCCTCCCGTGCCGCATGCGCTGAGAACCCAGAAAACATCGGTACAGCAAAGGAGGCAAAGTAATACATGGATACCATCAAGGCACTTCTCGTGATCCTCATGTCCAGCGTACTTGTCAACAACTACGTTCTTAACAAGTTCCTGGGTATCTGCCCGTTCCTCGGAGTTTCCAAGAAGCTCGACCAGGCTGCCGGCATGGGTACCGCCGTTACTTTCGTTATGCTGGTGGCTACCGCAGTCACATGGCCTATCCAGACCTTCGTACTGGATAAGCTCGGACTGGGCTATCTCCAGACCATCGTGTTCATTCTTGTTATCGCAACGCTGGTTCAGTTCGTTGAGATAATCCTCAAGAAGTACATTCCGGCACTCCACAAGTCGCTGGGCGTTTACCTTCCGCTCATCACCACAAACTGCGCTGTCCTCGGCGTTACCATCAACAATATCAAGGACGGCTACGGCTTCCTCGAGTCCATGGTAAGCTCCCTGGGCTGCGGTCTTGGCTTCCTGCTGGCTATGGTCCTGTTCGCAGGAGTACGCTCCAGACTTGACAGCGCTAATATTCCCGAGAGCTTCAAGGGGCTTCCAGTGACCCTCGCCGCTGCGTCCATCGTTTCCATGAGCTTCATGGGATTCGCAGGCGTAGTCGACAAGCTGTTTGCGTAAGGAGGCTGCAAAATGAACGATTCTATATTATCAGCGATCCTTGTTGCTGTCGGAGTCCTGGTTGCTATCGGACTTATCTGCGCGCTAATTCTGGTCATCGCCGCAAAATTCTTCGCGGTGAAGGTCGATGAGAAGGAGCAGAATATCCGCGCCTGCCTGCCTGGCGCAAACTGCGGCGCCTGCGGATTCACCGGCTGCGACGGCTACGCCAAGGCGCTTGCGGAGGGTTCTGCGGCAGCCAACCTGTGCGTACCCGGCGGAGCCTCCACAGCGAAGCAGCTCGGCGAAGTCCTCGGCGTTTCCGTCGAGGCGGCTGAGAGAATGGTGGCATTCGTGCACTGCTCCGGCACCTGCGAGAATACCACCCGTAAGTACGACTACAAGGGAATCCCCACCTGCGCCGGAGCGAAGCTATTCTACGGCGGCGACGGAGCATGCTCCTCCGGCTGTCTTGGCTACGGCGACTGCGCAAAGGTATGCCCCAGCAACGCGATCTACAACAATAACGGTGTTGCCTGCGTAGACCCCGAGAAATGCACCGGCTGCGGACTATGCACAAAGGCATGTCCGAACTTCGTTATCCGCCTTGTTCCCACAACTGCCACCGCAGTAGTTGCGTGCAGCAACAAGGACAAGGGCGCGGCAGCCGTCAAGGAATGCAAGGCTTCCTGCATAGGCTGCAAGAAGTGCGAGAATATCTGCCCTGCCGACGCAATAAAGGTTGAGGACAACTTCGCGCACATAGACTACACCAAGTGCGTACACTGCAACGCATGCACAGAAACCTGCCCCAGACACGCCATAAAGAGCGTGGAATTCAGTCAGGCTCAGTAATAGACATCATGGGGAATGCAGGCGCATTCCCCATAATGGTATGATTCAGGAGAAATGTCAGGCATGAAGCCAATGGATAAAAAACACAGAAACGATATTATTCTCATAGCGGCACTTCTCGTGGTCGCCGGTGCAGCATTCGGATTGATCCAGCTGAACAAGAAGAGCGGCGGCTATGCGGTGATTGTACAGGACGGAAAGGAAACGGCGGCGTATCCCCTGAACGAGGACGCAAGCGTCACAATTACTTCTCCCACCGGATTCAACACACTGGTTATAAAGGACGGAAAAGCCGATGTGACCGACGCAGACTGCCCTGACAGAATATGCGTGAACCAGCACAGCATAAGCTACGATGGCGAAACGATAGTGTGCCTTCCAAACAAGCTTGTGGTAAAGATAGTATCCGATGCCGAATCTGACGTTGACATCATCGCATAGGAGGACAAATGAAGATCAGACCGAAATCCATAGCGCTGCTGGGGATCTGCGCCGCGATCGCCATGGTGCTTTCCTATGTTGAGAGTCTTATCCCGGTGTCGTTCGCCGTCCCGGGAATCAAGCTGGGACTCGCGAACATCGCGGTGATATTCGCGCTGTACAAGCTGGGCGCGAAGGAAGCTGTCGCGGTTTCCCTGGTAAGGATAGCCTGGATGGCAATACTTTTCGGGAACGTAATGACCCTGGCGTACAGCGTTGCCGGCGCAATACTCAGCCTTACCGCAATGATACTGCTGAAGCGCTCGGAGCGATTCTCCACAGTCGGCGTGAGCGTTGTCGGAGGAATCCTCCACAACGTCGGGCAGATACTCGTTGCAATGCTTATCATGGAAACAGCGCAGATAATATACTACCTCCCGGTACTCTGCGTCAGCGGCGTTGCTGCCGGCGTGGCAATAGGAGTGGTTTCCGCGATACTGGTGAAGCGTGTGCCCGTGACAAAGGACTGACATCTACTCCAACAACAAATCCCCTGAAATGCAATTTCAGGGGATTCTTGTTTATCTTCCGCTTTCCTTTATTTCGCCGGAGCGGTAGGCTCTGAGCAATTCGCGCAGATCGTTTATCTGCTCCAGCAGCTCCGCGCCCTTGTCCGTGTCGGAAATATTCGCGCGGCGGTCAAGTCTTTCCACCAGGTGGATCTCCGGGGTGTGCTCGCTTTCGCCGGCGATGAACGGTCTATGCTCCGCCAGATTCAGGCTGTGGGAATCGTATATCAGCGTGTATCCGGCAATTCCGGTCGCCTTCTGGTACGCCTTGGAGATTCCTCCGTCGATAACGAACAGCCTGCCGCCTGCCTTGACGGGCTTCTCGCCGTTCTTTATCTTCACGGGGACATGCCCGTTGATTATATGCCCTTTCTCAGGGTCAAGCCCGAACATCTCCAGTATCCTGCCGCAGACCTCCGCCTGCTCTGAATAATGGTAGTAGGCGTTGTAGTTCTCTTTTTGAAGCTCCCTGTCCGCCAAAAAATAACGCTCGAAGAACGCCATCTTGTCCTTGCCATACAGCGGAGAACGCGCGCCGCTCCAGAGATACCACATGTAATCGGCGGCGTAGTCCTTCTCAGCGCCAGGCTGGATGAAATACGCGCGGTTCGCTATCTCATCCAGCTTGTCTAGCAGCGCCTTACCGGAGTAGTCCGCTCCTGCAATGGTCACGCTCTGGAGCCGCCCCTCCTCGTCAAGCGGAATACAGCCATGGAACAGCAGATTCCCGTTCATCGCCTTGTACATCGAGCCCTTTGAATACAGGAAACGTATGTGGGCATTCAGCCGCTCGCTGTGCATGAATGAATTCTCGAGCACGGACATCAGTTCGTTTTCCGCGTCCGTGAGCGCAAGAGGGTCGTCATGGCTTACCGTCGGGAAATTCCTGTCGAGCAGTGGGTATTCCCTGCCGTCTATCGTCACCGTTCCGCGGTCGAAATCCACCAAGCGGAATATGTCGCGCTTAGCCATACCCCATTCCGGATGGCGCTCGATGAGCTGCCCCTCCAGCTTGAGCTGAATCACAGTTATCGCCTTGTGCATTTTCGCAACAAGCTTTGTATCCACCGGGTCATAGATGTTGTCGTCCAGGGTCTGCGGCATAAACAGCGCGCATTCATCGTCCTTGTAGTTCTCCCCGGCGAACACCGCCAGCGCCCTTAAATTCAGCCCGTAACCGTCCTCCAGCACGTCGAAGTTATTGTACCGCATGGAAATACGGATAACGTTCGCTATAAGGGCGCGGTTTCCGGAGGCTGCGCCCATCCAGGAGATGTCGTGATTCCCCCACTGGATATCGACATCGTGCATTTTCATCAGCTCGTCCAGGATTATATCGGCTCTCGGTCCCCGGTCGAAAATATCGCCTATTATATGCAGCTTGTCGATGGCAAGCGACTGTATCAGCTCGCAGAGGGATTTGATGAACCGGTCCGCTATCCCCGTATCAAGTATGGTGGAAATGATCTCGTCGTAGTAGTACTCCTTCACCACGTCGTCAGTCACGTTCAGCAGCTCGTCAAGAATATACACCATGTCCCGGGGAATACGCTTGCGCACCCGGGAGCGCGTGTATTTCGCCGACACTGCCTCGCAGACCAGTATCAGCCTGTAGATAGTCAGCCTGCGCCACTCGTCGGTAAGTCCGCCGCTGATATGCAGATTCTTCAGCTGCTTGTCGGGATAGTAGATGAGATATGCCAGCGCTTCGCGCTCCGCCCCGGAAACTGATTTCCCGAGGGTTATGTCTATCTTGTTCTTTATCATTCCGGAAGCGCTCTTCAGCATATGCAAAAACGCTTCATACTCGCCGTGTATATCGCTGAAAAAGTACTCCGTCCCCTTAGGAAGGCTGCGTATCGCAGACAGATTCACGATCTCGCTCACCGCGCTGTCTATCGTCGGGAACTCCTTGGCAAGGAGCGTCAGGTATTTCTTGTCCATACTACTTACCCCCAGAAGATATTGATCATGCGTTTGCCGATATGCACGGAATTCACCAGAGGTGAACGTATGTGCAAGGCATTTTATTATATCACATATTATATCACAAAAGGTCTCATATTTCAACCACCCTGCCGGATCTGCTCCGGTCATTTATCAGGAAAACAACGACTCACCCCTGGAGGTCATCAGATAGCACAGCATGTTATAATGCCCCAGGAACGTGTCCTTGACCCTTCTGCTCACCGGATAGGCGTGATACATTCCAATGCCGATTTCCAGCTCGACCTCTGCTCCGGCGTCCTCCATTCGGGAAACCAGTTCGTCGCACATCGCGTACAGCACCTCGGAATCCGCGAAGCAGACATACGCATGCTCCAGCCCGTCATATATCCCGAGCTGCGGATAGAGCATGTAGTCCGGCTGCTCCTTTCCGTTGGTTATCAGGTCACGGTAAGTGTCGAGCGTGCCGACGGACTGGATTATGTCGCTCTTCTCAAGCTGCTCCGCAAGCACCCTCTCCTCCGGGGTGCGAATGCACATCTCCGGGGAGGCGACATACAGCAGCTCCGGCATGGGGACTCCCTCCGCCATCACATTAATGTGGGATACGAGCGCCAACGCGAGATTCCCCCGGAGGAACAGCCGGCGACCGCCACATTCCCCGTGCCGTATTCCACGGAAATGTGCTTATAGGCTTCGTATACAATTTTAACCGCGTCGCTGATCGAACAGTTAATGCAGGGGGGATAATACGGGATCACCACATCTCTGCCGGTTTTCAGCGCCAGCTCCTCGAACAGCCTGTAATCCTTCGGATAGGGAAACTGCAGCATTCTGCCGTCAGGAATATACAACAGAGCCTTTGTCGTGCTCTTCTGCGTGAGCATTGTCGTAACGCCCCACTGCTCGACCCGGCACTCGTATTCCAGCTTCCGCGACCACGCCCTGTCCGGGAAGTATATCGTCCGCTCCTTTTCCCGGTATTTTTCCCTCAGTACGTCCGCAGGTACGCTGAACTTCTTATTATGACGGAATGCCTTGCAGGCTTTCCGCAGCATGCGGTATTTCAGTGTATACTTCAGCATTTGTGTCCCTCCATTTATCCGCCACGTCGGCGGTCATAATACACGAAGCCCCCTGCACCTGGGAATGCAGGGGCTTGTAAGAATCGTCCATTCCTCAGGAATTGCTCATCTGAACAGCCACGTTGCTGCACCGGGACACGAATTCGCGTGCGGCTTCTTCGGCGCTGCCTATTTCACCCTTGCCAAAGCTGTTGGAAATGTTCGTGAAATGCGACGTGATATAGGTCATTATGGTCCCGTCGTTGGTATAGCTCTGCTCAGTCTTGTGCGAACCCTCGAACCATCCATATCGGCTGTCGCTGCCGCCGTCATTGAGCGTGACCATTGTGCCGACGCTGATAACCGACAGCTGCATTTCGCTGACCTTGTACTTTCCGAGGACCGTGAATGAGTCGCAGTTATCGGCAAACATCAGCTGCATGTTCCTTATAAACAGTCGGTTTATCTCAATGTCATACGTATTCATGTAGTGGTACACGCTGACGGAATCATCGCCGTTCTTTGAATACGTCGAACGCGCCTCAAAGGAGTCCATATCTAAGGTATGCGCATAGCGCTCGCTGTTTGTGTTCATTGCTCGTATATAATCCAGTGCCTCGTCTATGGTCATGTTCTGACCAGAGATGTACTTCGCCCAGTCGGAGGCGTATCCCTTCTCGGTGTCAAGTTAGTTCGCGGAAACGCTCTTCATGGATTCCACTGCGGACACGAAGGCGTCTATCTTCACATTTTTCTGCTCGCGCCGGAAACACACGGTATATATTATCGTGGAAACTATCGCCAATGCAAAAAGGAGAACATTGATCAGCACGAGTATTGCCGGTTTCATTTCCCCGGAACGCTTTTCACTGGTATCGTTTCCGTTTGAATGCTGCATGCTCTCATCTCCTTTTCTGCACAAATCACAACTTTTATTATAAGGTCACCTCTAAAAACCTTGTTTGACGAAGCAGTCGGCGCACTCTACCCATTTTCCCTTTTCAAACCGGTTTTTAGGGAAGCACTGATTAAATCTGGTGCGTATATTGCGCAGTCAGATTTTTCGTCAGATTACATAATGAGGACGACGCAAGGCTGTCGCCTTGCTAGGACGAATTGTGCAAGATGACGGAAAATATGCAAGCAAGATACGCAGCAAGCCGTCAGGCGTGATTTAATCAGTGGTTCCTTAGAGGTTCCCATAACATAGATCAATCCAAAATGCAACAAAAAAACATCTAAAAACGGAACCACCAGTTTCCGTTGCCGACATTGCAGTGATTCTGCGCGACCACGCAACGACCTTCGTAATGCGCTCGTCGAACGCCGTTTGTCACCAGCAATTACACATATTCAGCGGTAACATTCGCCAAAAGATTCCGCACAAATTCAGCAATAGCGACAAAACCACAGACATTATACTAAAAGGGGCAGCATGTCTGCCGCTCCCCAGTAGTATGCAGGCTCAGCTGTTGACGTACTCCTTGATAACTTCCATTATCTCGTTGAGTCTGCTCTCACCGATCCCCTTTATTTCGCCAATCCTGCCGCGGAGTTCGTCCAGGTCAAGGGACGTTCCGTTGGGGCTTTCCTCGGCGTTTTTGTAGATCTGCCCGACAAAACGCTGCATCTGCTCGCGGTTGAAGCCCTTTATCTGCTTGTAGGTTTCTCGGGATAGTGTGTAAATGTTCTGTTCTGACATGGGTTTACCTCTTTCTGAAATAGTGAACAGATTAGATTATATCACATTTCCGGACAGAATGCAACTATTTTTTCATGTATATAATTGACAAAAGCCCCCTTTGCGGATCATTATTTCCGCAGAGGAGGCTTTCTCGCCGGTTTCACTTGATAATGGCGCTGTTATTGATCACCAGCGTGCTGTACAGAAACAGTATATCCTGCCCGTGAAATTCAACGAATCTGCCCAGCAGTTCCGGCATGAGATAGCGTATATCCACCAGCGTGATTTTGGCGTATCCCTCTGCCAGGAGCGGCGCAAGGCTGCTCGCGAAGGAATCACGGAATATCACCAGCTCCCTGTCCGTGGAAGCGTTCGGATTTTCGATGGTGAGCAGGGATTTCGCCCCGGAAAGGAATATCTCATACGGGTCGTCGCCGGAGGCAAGATCCAGGTTATACACAGCGGAATAGCTGTTGGTTTCCATGTCGAATACGCGGCATTCCGACAGAACATCGTTCTCCAGATAGACGAGCGAATCCGGCTCGACGCTGATGTCAGACTGACGGCAGTGTACGCCGTAAAACGGCACGTCAAGCGTGGTCTGCGTATATTCCCCGGAAACCGCGACTCCCATCGCGGAAGCGATACGCTCAGCCACGTCGGTTATCTTTTCCTGTCGCCAGTGGGTGTCGGTGTGGTAGTAGTCGGTCAGCTCCAGCAGCGGATATATGTCAATGTATTCCGCGTAATCCATCTTGTTCACAAGCCGGGAAGTCAGCTCTGAATAGTCTATCGACGGATACCCATTCTGCTCGGCAAGGAAGTAATTCTTGTCCGGAATCACGCTGACGAATATGTTATCGCAGTTATCCTTAAGATACTGCTCATAAACGTATCCAAACCGCTTCGCTGCGTATTCCACCGACTTCTCGTCCAGGGGATAATTCAGCTTTGCAGCGTAACCGTCCACGACATAAACTCCGCTTTCATCGGCAGCCGACACCTCCGAATCCGTTGAGGCTTCGGAGGAACTTACTGTGGTCGTGGTCGCCGGGGACTCGTCGGTAAGGTAACTGGAACTGCTTTCAGGTGCCGCGCATCCGCTGAAAATCACGGAAGACAGCAGGGCGGCGGCTAATCTGGTCTTTTTCATCACTCTATATTCTCTTCAAAAACTATTGTGGTAAAGGGATATGCTTCGGACATGTGCTTTACATAGGAATCGATCAGATCCTCCAGACCGTATGCGCACACTATGTAGTCGCCGACCTCCGCCACGATGAACTTGTCCGGGAATCCGCACATCCACCTTATCGATGCTATATTATCCCTGATGGACTTGCACAGCGCCGCCGTGTCGGTACCCTCAACGACGTGGTATGCCCCGGTGGAGAAGGTGTTGGTGTTCATCATGTGTATCATTGACGCCGCGCTGTCTATCTTTCCAACCTCGGAAGCCGGGAATCCGGTCAGGCGGTCAAGCTCATCTGGATTGTCCAGGCTGAACGGACCTGCACCATCGACTACATCGCCGCTGCTGAAGTCGCCGCCTGCGACCGGGAATTTCTCATCCTCGCTGAACAGCGCCCAGGCGGAATTTATCAGTTCCGACGGACTGGAGATCTTTACTTCGGCAGGCTCCTCCGGCTCGGGAGTTTTCGTGGTATCCGCAGGCTTGGTGGTCGTCGGCTTGGTAGACGCAGGCTTTGTAGCTGCCGGTTTGGTAGTCGCAGGCTTGGTGGTTGAAGGCTTGGTGGTCGCAGGCTTGGTATCCTCTGGCTTGCTGGTTTCAGGGGCGCTGGTTTCGGGTGCGGTCGTTTCCGGTGCACTGGTTTCTGGAATGCTCGTTTCAGGCTCGGCGGTTTCCGGCGCACCCGTTGTCGGCTCGGTCGTCATGGGTGAGCTGGATTCCTGAGTGTCGGGTTCCGGCTCGGAGGATCCGGGATTGGTGTCAGATTCCCCGGTCTGTGCGCCCTCCGTCGAAGATGTCGCCGCGGATTCAGCAGTGGACGTGGTATCCTCAGTGGAGATGCTGTCGGTACTGTTGTTTCCGTTACAGCCGGCAAGCGCCAGCACCATAAATGCTGCAATAAGAACTGATGTGAACTTTTTCATAAATTCCTCCGTTATTTGAGTTTGATATTATCGGGAGCTTTCACTGACCGTCCATTCCTGCAAGGAATCGTCGAACGAAAGCCGCAGGATACGGCAGTGATTTCCGGTCTGCGCAGTGAGGGTGAATTCCCGGGAAGCGTCCCACAGCGGAACGCTCCAGACGAGGGCGCTGCTTCCGGTGATCTCCAGCGGAGTTTCAGCCGGCTGAGTGAGTCCCTCCTGGTAGATCTCGCCGCCGTAAACGGTGACGACCGTCAGCCCATGTGCGTCAATGCTGACAGGGATATCCGTTGGCTCCAGCGAATAGGCGCTTATAGCCGCCCTTTCAGAGTCAGCATTTCCGCTGCTGAGTGCAATTGGGGAATCGGACAGCTCCCTGCCCATGACGAGAATATCCACGCCATTTCCACCCGGGAGCAGCAGTACCGCGCCTATAACTGCGGCACAGGCTGCCGCCGCTGAGCAGAATCCGATAACTTTAGCACGGCTTTTCCGGCGGAAAGGCTCCTGGGCTTCGGCGATGATGTCATCGTCAAGCATTGTCACTGCGTCAACAAAGGCTTCGTGCTTCATATGGATATCCCTTCTTTCTCAAGACGCTCTTTAAGTCTGCCGCGCATACGGAACAGAATGGATTTCACCTTGCTCTGCGAAAATCCCGTTTTCTGCGCGATCTCCTCAATGCTGTCGCAATTAAAGTACCTCAGCACGAAGATACTTCTGTCCTGCCTTTTCTGCTCCCTAAGAAATAAGTTAAGGCAGTCGCGGATATGTAAGGGGTCGCTTTCGGTGGAGTTCTTGTCCGGCACGCACTCGTCGAGCTCGTCAAGAGATACCGTGAACTCCCCGGAATAACGCTTCTGTGCGTGGTTCGCTTTCAGCTTGTTGAGGGCAAGATTCCTGACGATCTTCGCAAGAAATGACATCAGCGGCTCGGGCCTTTTCGGTGGGATCGCGTTCCACAGCTGGAAATACGACGAGTTGACTATTTCCTCGCTGTCCTGCGAATTCCCGAGTATCCCCCGGGCGATTTTTCCGCATAAAGCGCCGTATTTCGCGGAGGTTTCGGCGATTGCATTTTCGTCACGATTCCAGAAAAGCTCAACGATCTGACTATCGTCCATAAAGCTCCCCTTTCTCAGAGCACTTCCGGAATGATCCGGTGCTCTACTTATGTATACAACTTCTGATATTGAAGCGTTGCATTTTCAAAAAAATTTTTTCGATTTATTTCTACGAACTTCCGGCGCGCAGATCTGATTCATCTTGACGCGACGGAGGAATTGTGTTATAATCCCAATGAACGCAAGGCGAAGCCGATTATCCGCCGGGAGGCATCATACCGCCGCAGGATTCACGGCTTCACAGATATAGTTATGCAACAGGTGAAAAATGAACATTGAATATATCCACGAGCCAACCGACCTGCAATGCGGTCAAGCGGTGCTTGCCATGCTGCTGGGGACGACCGCAGAATACATCTGTGGGTATCTCGGCAACGACCGCGAAACCGACCTCCGGGAAATGAAGCGCGTGCTGACCGAACACGGCATTAAATTCTCGCCGGAACGCAGACAGGCGGAATCCGCCTCCGACCTGCCGGGGTGCGCCCTGCTAAGCCTGGAAACTCCGCGCTGCTGGCACTGGTCGCTGTATGTGAACGGCGTATTTTACGACCCCGAGCACGGAATACTCAGCGATTTTCCGCAGTCCGACCGCAAATTCTACTGGGAGATCTTCCCCGACGCCTGATTTGCCGACCGCGTCAGGACGCGCTGAATAAGGCGCGGCCCGGCAAGAATTATACTCACTGGCGCTTCATTAGCCGAAGCACTTATCCACCTGATCGGTTATCTCCGGATCCAGCCAGCCCTTTTCCGCCATGTCGCGGAGTATCGTGCATGCCTTTTCGTGGGGCATTCCGGGCTTGTAGGGACGGCTCTCCGTCAGCGCCTGGTAGATATCCACGCACGCCATCATTCGCTCCTGGGTGTTCAGCTCCGGCGCGGTTTTGCGGAACGGGTATCCGGTGCCGTCAAGCCGCTCATGGTGGAATGCCGCCCAGTCGCGCAGCTCCTCAAATCCCTCTATCCCAGAGAGAATGTAGTAGGTATACGCGGCGTGGTGCTTCATCACCGCGAACTCCTCGTCGGTCAGACGCCCCGGCTTCTCCAGGATCTCGTTTCCCACCGCGACTTTACCGATATCGTGAAGCGCTCCTGCAAGGTACATCTTCTGGCACGTTTCCTCGTCAAAGCCCATGAATCGCGACAGCCTTTCAGCGCAGGCGGCGACCCCGATGGAATGAGTACTGGTGAACGGGGACTTGTAGTCCACTATCCGTGCGAAGAAATCCGCCAGTGCCTTTATCTGCGGAAAACTCAGCTCCTGTCTGCTGCGCGGAACTCTGCTCCACAGGCGCGACTCAAGGTCGTCACCGCCGAGGGACAGGAAATGCTTCTCCGGGAAGGCTTGCAGGAACGCCTCCGCGCATTCCTCGTCAATTATCCTTCCGCGCACCCTGGACAGGAAGCATTCCGCCTTGTTCCACACCTCCGGCGTGAATCTGTCGGCGCGGCAGAATACGTCCAGCAGGTCGCACAGGTGGATTGTCCGGGCAAACAGCGGAACCTCCTGCCAGGTTTTCCCGAAGGGACCACTGCCGTCGGAGTTCTCGTGATGATACAGCAGCACTCCACTGATGTCGGTATTGAACGGCAGGCTGCGGATATTCTTCTCGCCCTGGGAACAGTGCATTCCCAGGCGCGGAATCTCCTGAAGAAGCTCCAGCGACTCAGCGTTCCCGTGGAACTCCTCCTGGATATATTGAGTAAGAGCGTTGTCGTGGAGCAGCGCACAGGCAGTCAGGTCCTGGAGCGCTCCGCCGTGCACGCCCATTTTTTCTGCGGTGCATACGCTCATATATGCCACGCGCTTTGCGTGGCGGCTGGTCACATGGACAAGCTCCGCTTCCACGCAGTCCAGCGCATAGGAGCAGGCGCCAAGTAAACCTAATACATCAAGTTTCATACATTGTCCCTCTTATGTTCGTAAAGTACATACCGATTCTATCACATGCCGGAGGAAAAGTCAATACCGCGCGTCACGACAGCCGCATTTACAGAAGCGGATAGGGATTCCCCTCCTCATCGCGGTCCGTCCGCTTGTAGGGCTGGAATCCCATGCGCTGGTAGAATCCCACCGCCTGCGGAACATACTCCATTATACGCTTTACCTCCGCGTCCGGCAGGAATGCGTGAGTAGCCCGGACGAAATCCTCCCATTTCAGTACTTCGTCTGCGCCATTCTCCGGTAATCCGTGGGGGAAGCTCCGCTGTAAGCATGGAACTTCCTGCTGAAATACAGCATGTCCGTGAATCCCAGGGATTCCGCGATCTCCCCCACCGACATCAGCGTCGAGCGCAGCAGGTGGCAGGCTCTTTTCATTCTCGCGGAGTTGTGGTACTGTCCCATCGTCATGCCCTTTTCCCTCCGGAACCGCGCCGCCAGGCTGCTGTAGCACTGATAGAACTGTCCGCTGATGAGCTCCTTTGAATAATCCCTGCCGGTCTGCCCGTCAAGGAACGCGCATATTCTGTCCGAGATAAGTTCCTGCTCCGGATACTGCTCCGAAGCGATATCCAGAAGGATCTCGTACAGCATGGAATTCTGCCGCAGCTCCCGAAGCGGCGCCGGGCTGTGGAAGTACTCGCACAGTCTGAACAGCTTCTCCTCGATAGTGCTCCCGGAAAGACCGCATATCTTCTTGGGAAGAGCTGCCGTATTCCCTCCGCACTGCCCGTCCGCAATCCGGAAGTGCGCGTAGATCCAGCGCGTTCCGCGCAGGGTCTGGTGCCTGCCGAAATGCCGCAGTCCGCTTTTCAGGAACAGCAGCTCCCCGGGATTTATTGCGTAGTCGCAGCCGTTTTCGGTGACGTACATCGTCCCGGCGGTTACATATATCAGCACGTTGAATTCTGCGATCCTGTCCATGTGCCAGAAATCCTCCGCGGCGGTCAGCGTGTCGCAGTCGGAAAGCAGCGGCAGTCCACGGTCGCTTATCGCTATGCATTCAATACTATTTTCCATATAACAAGTACATTTCTCCATTCAAACAAGCGGATACAAATATTATAATACATATATAAGCCATTGTCAATACGCCAGGAGGAAACACATGAAAACGCAGGAACAGATTCCAGTGACCGCATACAGGGCGGCAGGATTCATCGAAAAATACCAGAACATCGTCAACGATACGGTCATTCCGTATCAGTACAGCGTGCTCTGGGATAAGGCGGAGGGCGCGGAAAAGAGCCATGTGGCGCAGAATTTCATCAACGCCGCAAAGGTGCTCCGGGGCGAGGATTCCGCCGACGGATTCTACGGCATGGTATTCCAGGACAGCGACGCATACAAGTGGCTGGAAGCAGCCGCGTATTCCCTCGCGCTGCGCCGGGACGAAGCCCTCGGGCGCAATGCGGACGAGCTGATAGACCTCATCGCGGACGCCCAGGACAAAGACGGCTACCTGAATACCTACTTCACGATAAAGGACCGCGAAAAGCGCTGGACCAACCTGCTGGAGGGGCACGAGCTGTACTGCTCCGGACACATGATAGAAGCCGCCTGCGCGTATTATGAAGCAACGGGCAGGCGCAAACTCCTTGACGTTGCCGTGCGGAATGCCGAGTGTATTTACGACAGATTCATCACCCGGGGCAATAAGGGAATCCCCGGGCACCCGGAGATAGAACTTGCGCTGCTGAAGCTGCACCGCCTGACGAAGAATCCGCATTTCCTGGAGCTTGCAGTAATGTTCATAGACGAGCGCGGCAAGGACCCGGCGTTCTTTGCAAAGGAAGCGGAAAAGCGCGACTGGACCGTCTGGGGAAGCGACCCCTGGAGCAACGACTACCGACAGAGCGCGAAACCCGTCCGCGAGCAGTCCGAAGCCACCGGACATGCGGTCAGGGCGGTGTATCTTTACACCGGAATGGCCGACCTCGCCGCCGAAACGGGCGACCGGGAGCTTCTCGCGGCATGCCTGCGGCTGTGGGAGAATATCGTCCACCGCAGAATGTACATCACCGGCGGAATCGGCTCGACCGGCATGGGTGAAGCCTTCACGGTGGATTACGACCTGCCCCCGGACACGGCGTACTGCGAAACCTGCGCTTCCGTCGGGCTGATGTTCTTCGCGGAAAGAATGCTCGAAAACGAGATAAACGGCGAATACGCGGACGTCATGGAACTTGCATTCTACAACACCGTCCTCGCAGGAATGCAGCTTGACGGGAAGCGCTTCTTCTACGTCAATCCGCTGGAGGTGGACCCGGGGATCACCGGGAAAGCCTGCACTCACGCGCATGTGCTCACCTCCCGGCCGCAGTGGTACGCCTGTGCATGCTGCCCTCCGAATGTGGCGCGGCTCGTCGGGTCTGTCGGGAAGTATGCCTACGGCGAGAAGGACGACACCGCGTACTGCCACATGTTTGCGGCAGGAAAAGTGGATTTCAGCAACGGGATCTCGCTCGAATGCCGGACGGACTACCCCTACGGAATGTCGGTGAAATACAACGTAACGGGCAGCGGAATACTCGCGGTGCGCATTCCGAAATGGAGCAGGAATTACACGCTCACAGTGGACGCCACCGAGGTCACTGCGGCACCGGAAAACGGCTATGTGTACGTCGCCGTAAACGGATATACACAGGTGGAGCTGCTGCTAGATGGCACTCCGCGGTTCGTCAGGGCTTCCAGCAGAGTTCCGCGGCTAACCGGAATGACGGCGCTGATGAGGGGACCGCTCGTCTACTGCTTTGAGGGCGCGGACAACGGCAGTGTCCGGGAACTCCGGATCGACCGCGGCGTGATCCCGGCGGTGGAGGAATTCGACCCGGATTTCCTGGGCGGTACTACAAGGCTCACAGCGAAGGCGTACCGCGCAGCGGACTGCGACGACCTCTACAGCAGCAAGCCGGAGGAGCTCACTCCCTGCGAAGCGATAGCGATTCCGTACTACGCCTGGGGAAACCGCGGCGAGAACGAAATGCGCGTCTGGCTGAACGTAAAGTGACCACAGCAGCGGACTGGACTTAACCAGCCGACCGCAAAAACATGAGCCGCTCTCGTGCCAGAGCGGCTCAGTTATTTCACGCGAATCCGGGCGACTACGCCGGGAAGAATTTCTGTATGATTCCAATGACGAAAACAACGCCGACCATAACCGGAAGAATGTAGGTGAAGTATCCGCGCATGAACTTCTTCAGCTTCAGACCCTTGCCGGTATTCACCTCGGCGATGTAGTTATCCCAGCCCCAGCCCTTCTTCATGGTGCAGAACAGGATAAGCACAAGCGAGCCCAGAGGAAGCACCAGGTTGCTTACGATGAAGTCCTCGATGTCCATGATATTGGTGCCCTCGCCCAGCGGCTGGAATCCGCTCAGCACGTTGAATCCAAGACAGCAGGGTACGGAAAGCACGAACAGCAGCAGTCCGTTGAAAATGCAGCATTTCCTCCTGCCCCAGCCCGTGAGGTCCTCGACGCAGGCGGTGATCTCCTCGAAAACCGCAAGCACGGTGGACAGCGCGGCGAACGACATGAATACGAAGAACAGGCTCCCCCACAGACGCCCGAGGGGAATGTGGTTGAATATGTTCGGGAGCGTCAGGAAGATAAGGCTGGGACCGCTGTCAACATCAACTCCGTATGCAAAGCACGCCGGGAAGATGATAAGTCCCGAGGAAAACGCAACAAACGTGTCCAGCAGCGCAACATTCACGGATTCCCCGAGAAGCGACCTGTCCTTGCCTATGTAGCTTCCGAAGATAGCCATTCCGCCCATGCCAAGGCTCAGCGTGAAGAACGCCTGGTTCATAGCGCTCACGATGACGTTGCCGATGCCGACCTTCTGTATCTCCTCAACGTTCGGTCTGAGATAGAAGGCAAGTCCTGCCTCGCCGCCCTCCATAAAGAAGCTGTTTATCGCCAGTATGACCATAATAGCCAGCAGGGCCAGCATCATCACTTTAGTCACACGCTCCAGTCCGTTCCTGAGCCCTATTGAGCATATCAGCACTGCCGCCGCGAGGACTATCGCCACGAACAGTATCATCATCGGCGCATCTGCCAGCACGGAATCAAAGTGCCCGGATATTCCGGCAGCGTCCAGTCCGGAGAGCGCTCCGCTCGCGGTGGAGAAGAAGTACCGCAGCATCCAACCGGCGACCGTTGTGTAGAACATCAGCAGAATATAACTGCCGATCATCGCGGCAACGCCGTGGATATGCCACTTCGTGCCCTTCGGTTCGAGCTGCTGATACATCTTCACCGGACTGCGCTGTGCTGCTCTGCCGACCGAGAATTCCATCGTCAGCACCGGAATTCCCAGTATCGCCAGGAACGCCAGATAGATAATTACGAATAATCCGCCGCCGTTCTGCCCGACAATATACGGAAACTTCCAGACGTTTCCTATTCCTATGGCGCACCCTGCGCTCAGCAGTATAAATCCTAGTCTGCTGCCAAGTTTTTCTCTGCTCATTGACCGACCTCCGAGTTTTTATTTTTCCGATAGACTGCTGATTCAGACCAACGTATCCCACTGTCTCCCTTTTTCTCTATAAATGAATATACGGAGGTCACGCCGCGTTTTTACCGCAGCATAATATTTTGTTTATGATCAGCACAATTATTAATATGATACTATGATTTTTTGAAAAAGTCAAGCCCCCAAGTCATTTGCTTGGGTTTTCTGAGAAATAATATACAAAAAGGCAATAAAACGATAAAAATAATTACCGCTACACCTGAAAAAAAGGGGCAGTGACTAACTGCTCCTTTTTACTTATGGCTGGGATTCACCAAGGGACTGGTCCCGGCGCTCCATCATTTCCGCCCACAGAAGTATGGCGTCCATGGCTGCGACCTGGTTTCCGCAGCAGCAGTGGTCAGCGCCCTGTTCATACGCCGTGATCTCCCGGGAGGAAACCGACCGCGCATTCCGCAGGATCAGCAGATGTCTGCCAAGCCCGGCGCGGCACGCCATCGTGTCCTTGCTTCCGCCTATGACGAGGTAATCCTTGATCAGCCTGTCGGCTACCGGACGGAGGTCGATACCCCAGAGGAACTTCACGAGCCGGTAGACATTCGTCGTACCCATGCGGTGGAAGTAAGTCCGGAAGAACGGCATTCCCTTACCCTTTTTCGCCGCGTAGAGTATATTTATCAGCCAGCCGAAGCCGTAAAGCACGACGTTCAACAGACCTGTGACAAGCCCGTTCACAAAGGCGTTGTCATGGAAATTCATCTTGAGTGCACCGAACTGCGCAACGCTGACGCATTTCGTGACCCGATCGTCAAACGCGGACGCTCTCGGGGCGAAGAATCCGCCCAGGGACTGCCCCACGAGAATAACATTATGTAGGTCAAAATACCCGGTGACCGCCATGACCGGCTTTTCCCACTCGATTAGCAGCGGAGCACCGTGGAGCCGTATGCACTCCCCCTGCCCCGGTCCCTCGAACAGATAGACGTCATAGCCGTGCTCCCGGAGGTACTCACACTCGCCGAAGAACTCCTCATAGCTGGAATCGAAGCCGCCGTGCATGACTATGGTCCCCTTCGGGGATTCCGCGTTGAATTTCAGCGTGGGCATTGAATAGCCGTCGTAGGGCACATTGACAAGCTCGACGAGCGGGTGTTCGCCACTGAAGAAATCCGCGTAGTACCGGAAGAAAAGCTCCCTCGCCTTCTTCCACGCCGCAAGTCCGTCTGGGTCCTCCCAGTCGGTGTAGAACTCCGACATGCGGTAGAGTGCCGCCGCGTTCTTTATATGTCCCTGTTCCAGTTCAATATCGGCTCTGGATTTCAGCACCCCGTAAAAATCGGCGGCGGTCTTTATCGTGGGGCCTATCTTCTGCGCAACTGCCAGGTCGCAGCCGTCCATGTTTACAAGGCGGTTTAGCTGAAAGCTGATTTCCGGATTGTTATTCAGTTTGCGCATTCCTACGGGGATTTTTATGGGCTTGGAAATATCGTATTTTTCCATTTTCAGAATCTCTCCTGTAAAAACTGCTCAATCTCGGGAATGTAAAGGTCGGGGCGCATTACCAGCCCGAGGTGTCCGCCATAGGTCTGCTTGACTACCGGGTCCGTGAATATATCCACGAGCTTCTGGGAATCCGCCTTGTCGAACATGTCGTTTTCAGGGATAAGCACAAGGACCTTTCCTGCAAGATAGCTGAGGTCGCTCTTCTGGAACTTCTCCAGTTTCGTGATATCGTTCGTTGCCTGGATAGCACGCAGGAACATGTATCTGTAGCCTTCGTCCGAACCCACGCACTCCAGGAAGGAAACAGCATACGCCTTTTCTTCGTCTGTTTCATTCCGGAAATGCTTCTTGACGGATCCCACAAGCCTTACCCGGAGCTTGTCAAAGCTGATCCTTTTTATGTATCGCTTCATGAACGGCATGAAGAACGTTTCCTTTTTCATAGACTCCACATAAGCGGAATCAACGGTCAGCGTCGAAACCAATATAAGTCCACTGACCCTGTAAAGCTTTGCGTACAGCTGTGCGAGGACTCCGCCGTCGCTTATCCCGACCAGTATCGGGGCGTCTATTCCCATCTTTGTAAAAAGCGCCTTGAGCAGCGCTGCCATTTCAGTGTTCTTCCAGACGGTAACGGGATACATCATCATCACGACGCGATAGTCCTTCTCAAACGCGGAAACGTACTTTATCCAGAACTGGTACATATCCACGCCATTGAGGAATACGATAGTTCGGCTGCCGCTCCCGGAATCTATCAACTCGAAATCCTGACCAGCGGCAGTCACAGTCGTGAACTTGTGATCCGCAAGGAATTCGTTGTACTCTTCGGTAAATGATTTCATACAATGTTGCCCTTTCCACTGATGTAAAATTCTATTGTCCGCAGGATTATCTGAACGCTGTTTTCAAGCGAACCTTTCACCATGGTGGCGCTGTGTTCCCTTATCGCGTAGATGGATTTTATCAGGTTCACAAATGTCCCGGTGTCAACTCCGGGTCTGACATCATCTATCAGCGACAGCCATAGTTCCGCGGTTTTTATCTGGGTGCCGGGATCGAACAGCACCTGCTTCCTTATGTGCTTTTTCAGCCAGAAGAAGTCATCGACAGTGAGTCCGTTCATCAGGTCAAAGTCGGAATGCAGGTACTCATTGAAGAACTCCATGAACTCATGCGCAGACATCTGACTGCGGCCGTCCAGCCTCGCAAGGAGCATTTTCTGCGTTTCGTTCCCTGCGTACTCCGCTATTGCAAGTATGAAATCCTCCTTGGAGCCGAAAAACAGGTAGAAGCTCCCCTTAGCGATCCCAACGGCTTCCGTGAGCTTTTCAACGGACATCTTCTGTAGTCCCAGCTCCTTGCTGAGCCGTATTCCTGCTTCTATCAGTGCACTGCGAATACGTGTCATTTCCGCCTCTGTAAATGCGTTCGGCACAAAGCCAGCCTCCTCTGTGACTGTTTTTTTGATTTTGGTCACAAGGCTATATTAGCATCAACTAACTCAATTGTCAACTGGCAAAACACAATTTTGTTGATACTGCCGATTTTTCTCTCCGTTATTTGTACAAATCATCCATCAACCGACGATTCTCAATTACCGCACAGTTCGCTACAAGTACAAACTCGCATTTTAACAATTCTGAAACAATAATGCAATAACCATGCTCTGTCTGATATAGAGGCTTTCAGAAAGAGAGAAGCTTATCTTCAGGATTGTCTGCGGCGCTATCTACTGGTTTAATGGCATAGTGTATGAGTTACTTGATAACAATACACTCGACCGAATCATCCTGAAGTACCTGCGTCATCCGATTGCCGCTGAGGGCAGACCGGAGATAATCAGTGCTATACGCACCTTTATCATGCCGGAGCCTGACCTGGTTATAGATGACCCGAGTATTGATCCGAATTATATGGTGCTCGTAAATGGACACCTTGACCTTCGGACAATGGTGTTCGGACCGAATGACCCGTCTGTGTTCCAAACGTCATATCTCAATTTTGAGTATGACCCTAACGCCAGATATTGCCCCAACTTTGACGCATACATTGACAGTGCTTCCGATGGTGACCCGGAAATCAAAGAGCTTATGCTTCAGATGCACGGATACATTGCCAGCAGCTCAATGGAGGCAAAAGTATTCTTTCTGCTTATCGGTGAAGGCGATACTGGCAAATCGCTGACTATCAATTTTGACACACTGATATTTACTAACGACTTTGTGTCAACTGTTGAGCTTCAGGCGCTCGGAGACAGATTTTCCAGTGGCAATCTCGTTAATATGCGTATCAATATTGGAGGCGACCTGCCCAATAAGCCGATTACCCCCGATGTTGTAAAGCACGTTAAAGGCATCACAGGCAACGACAGAATGACGGCTGAGAAGAAGTACATTCAGCCGTTCAGCTTTAAACCCAACTGCAAGCTGATACTTGCAACAAACCACCCTATCATTCTGCAACAACAGGATGAACAGTTCTGCGAGCAGCTTGTAGTGGTTCCTTTCGAACACAAGATTCCAAAGGACAAGCAGGATCACGACCTTCTCAACAAGCTGAGGGTTGAGCTCCCTGCTATCTTCAACAGGATTCTCAGCGCTTATCTGAGGCTTTGCGCTAACAACTTTGAGTTTAAAAAGATTGGGACTCTGAGCTACTATCTGGCTGTACCCTCTACAGAGGTCATTCAGGCAGTAAACATTGAAGAGGCGATAACAGACTTCTTTGACACATACTATAAAATTACCGATAACCCCGATGATTTTGTAAGTATAAAGCAACTGTATACTGAATTCAATGCGTGTTACTGCCAGCAATACAAGCTGAGCGTCAATCAGAACAAGTTCTCAAAAACGTTCAAGCAGCTTTACGACAATACTGACCCCAATGGATTACCACGGAAGTTCCAGGGCAATTCCTGCGGTAGAGGTTATCAGGGAATAAAGCACAAAGGCTGACAAATCCCGGAATGCTCCCTGATATGTCAGGGGGCATTGTGACCATATCACAAAGGCCTGAATTTCAGGGGTATATTATTTTACCTTGAACCCAGGGAACAAACCCGACACAGAAAAGGAAGTATCATTATGATCGATTTAAACACACAGTTTCGTGATTTTCCGGATATGCTCACACCTCCGGATATCACAAAGATGCTGAATATCAGCAAGACCAGCACCTATCGTCTTCTTTCGGAGAATATTATTCCCAGCATCAGCTTGGGAAGAGTATATCGTATTCCCAAAGCATATGTGCTGCAGTACATACTTTCCACGGAGCTCAATGACTTCATTAAATTCTGATCTTCTTCCCGCTCACAGGAGGTGGATATATGCTGATAGAATTTCGGTTCAAGAATTACAGGTCGTTTCGTGATGAGGCTGTGCTGTCAATGGAAGCCACCGGGCTTGGGACTTTCAGAAACAGCCTGATTCATTTCACAAATGATACAAAACTACTCCCCGGAGTAGCGATATACGGAAAAACGGTGGAGGTAAGAGCAACGTTATCCGTGCGTTCTGGTTGGCGGTGCAGTTCATCAGGAATGCCCAGCGTACCCAGCATGAAAAGGCGGAGATCCCGGTAATGCCGTTCGCACTGAACGACTACTCCAATGAGGAACCTACCGAATTTCATTTCATATATGTGGTCGATGGCGTAAAGTACTGGTACGGCTTCTCTGCGACCAAAGAAAAGGTGTACAGCGAATACCTTTACCATGCTCCCAAAAAGCAGAAAGCGCTTGTGTTCTCCCGAGAATGGCAGGAATTCACGTTCACGGAGGAAAAGCCGCGTCGAAGGCTGATAAGCGAGGCTGTCAGGGATAATCAGCTTTTCTTTTCGGTTGCCTGCACTATGAACGATTCCGCCTGCATTAGCGCTATGCGCTGGTTCAGGGAATGCGTTTTCTTTTCGAGGGATTACTCGGATATCCCAAGACAGCTGCTGGACTACTACGAGGACAAGAATATACTCCGGGCAATTTCTGACTATGCAAAGGCCGCCGACCTCGGCATTGAGGATATGCAGTTTGAGTTCAACAATCAGGATATCGGGAAAGAAGGATCTTTCCCGGACAATATGCCGGAGGGAATAAAGGCGGCGCTGACACAATTTATGCACACCCTGTCCGAAACATCAGGAAATTCAGAGGTCCATCTCCGTATGGGGCAGGTGACTGCCAAGTCCAGCCACTACGGCGAGGACCGGAACGGTCAGAGGGGGCTTTACTCATTAGACCTATCCGATGAATCCGACGGAACTCGCAAGCTGATGGCGCTTGCTCCTGCAATAGAATCGGCTCTGCGGACAGGCGGAATACTGCTTGTGGACGAGCTTCACCCCATGCTTGTGAATTTCATCATATCCAAGTTCCAGAGCAAGAAGTCAAACCCCAACGAAGCGCAGATAGTATTTACAACGCACGACACCGAACCTATGAGCATGGAGCTTCTCCGCAAGGATCAGCTTTATTTCGCCGACAAGGATACCGCCGACGGTTCCTCTGAGCTGTACAGCATAAGCGAGTTCTCCACCCGTACTACCGATAATATCCGCAAGGGGTATCTGGTAGGCAAGTATGGTGCAACTCCTGATATTGAGCTTGAGGAGGTGGAGTAATGCCCCGCCGTGTCAAAAGGGGAAAGCCGTACATCATCGTATTCTGCGAGGGTGAGAGCGAGCAGGCTTACGCAGACTTCCTTAAACATGAGTTTCGTGATGTCGCCGTTATTCAACGTCCAAAATCCACCGGAACATTCGATGAAGCAGACCGCAGATTCCGCAACGACCCTAAATACCTCAACAATGCCGAGGTTACGGACGAGATCTGGTTCTTCTTTGACGTGGAAGCCGTTGACATTCCGAAATGAAGCGGCAGGCTGAGGATAATCAACAGGCTGAGAAAGCTGAGGAAGAAGCCCGATATCCGTGTCAGATTACTTATGACGACCGGGTGTATTGAATACTGGCTCATGCTCCACTATGAGTATCTGGCACCGCCTATCCGTACAGTTGCGGACAAGGAGCGTATGCTGAACAGGGTCGTAACAAAAGAGCCGACCTACAAAAAGGGCGATATGGACGCCATTTCGAGAATAGCGGAGAACTATCCCACAGCGGTTGTGAACGCCGGGAAAACCGTGAACAACCTATTGTCGCAGGGGTTTCCCGGACTTGACGATACAGACAAGAGAAACGAGTGGCTGTGTTCACAGTGCCTGACATTTTCAACGGTTTATGAGGCAATCGAGTTCCTGGAGAGCCTGAAATCATAAAAGAAAACAGCAGCGCAAAAAAAACGTGCTACTGTTATGCGTTTTTTAAAAAAAATCAATCGTGAAGCAGAAATTTTAGAAAAATTTTAGAAATGTCCCGAAATTATAAGGATATTCTTCTTCGACAACAAACGCTTGCTGAAAATCAAAAGAGCGGCTCTGCACCTGCAAAACCGCTCTTATGCCGATAAAAACAACGACCGCTCCTCTTTCGAGAAGCGGTCGTTTGGTCTGAGTGACAGGATTTGAACCTGCGGCCTCTACCACCCCAAGGTAGCGCGCTACCAATCTGCGCCACACCCAGATTTCGATTTTGTTGAACCAGCTCGTTTCAACGTATTATATTATATCACAAGCAAGTTGATTTGTCAAGTCCTTTTTTAAAAAAAGTTAAAAATCCGACAAATAATTTACCTGCGTAGGATCCAGCGGTGGGATTCCGCCGCCGGATTCCACGCAGGAGCTGTTACAGCAGTCCTGTGATCTGGTTCAGATCCGATATTATGTGGTCGATCCGCAGTCCCTCCGGTGGCGGAGTTCCGGCTGGATCGTACCAGCAACAGGCGATCCCGGCGTTATTTGCGCCCCGGATATCGCTTGTGAGGGAATCCCCCACGATGATCACTTCTTCCCTGCCCTCCGGAATCTGCGCGAACACCCGGTCGAAGTACTCTACGGAAGGCTTCTCCGCGCCCACCATGTCAGATATGAATATCCCGTCCAGCAGCTGATCCAGCCCGGATTTCCGCAGCTTCCTGTCCTGGGCGGTGAACGAACCGTTAGTCACCGCGTACTGATGTATCCCACGCTCCTTCAGCGACTTCACCAGCTGGTAGGAATCATCATTGAAGAATATGTGCACTCCCAGCGTCTGCTGATAAAGCAGGTTGAATTCCGCTGGGTCGCACATTATCCCATATTTCCCGAAGAAATCCTCGAACCGGCGCAGGAACAGCACCGGCTTTTCGATCTCTCCGCGCTCCAGCATGCGCCAGTAGCTGTCGTTTATCCCGGAATACACCACGATCATCTCGTCGGTGCACTCCCCCAGTCCCAGCTTCCGGAAGCACTCCTTTATCGCCGCGTTTTCGGATTTCAGAAAGTTCAGCAGGGTTCCGTCAATATCCCACAGTATTGCCTTGTACATAGCCACCTCATATAAATTCAGCCGCACGGAATCCACGCGCGGCTGATGTGTTTTACTTCTTTGTCTTGGCTTCTGCCTTGAGTCTGAGATCACGCTCAAGGATAACCTTTCTCATACGAATGCTCTTGGGAGTTACCTCAACAAGCTCGTCGTCCTGAATGAAGTCCAGGCACTCCTCCAGGCTCATCTGCTTGGGCGGAATGAGGTGCAGCGCGTCGTCGGAGCCGGAAGCACGGGTATTTGTCAGGTGCTTCTTCTTGCAGACGTTGATAACGATGTCACCAGCCTTCGGGGACACGCCCACGATCATGCCCTCGTATACCGGAACGCCGGCGCCAATGAACAGCGTGCCACGCTCCTGGGCATTGAACAGGCCGTATGTGATGGAAGGTCCGGTTTCCCAGGCTACCAGCGAACCTACGGTTCTTCTCGGGATATCGCCGAAATACGGCTTGTAGCTGTCGAAAACGGAGTTCATGATACCCTCGCCCTTGGTGTCGGTCATGAATTCACTTCTGTAGCCGAAAAGTCCTCTGGAGGGAACCAGGAACTCAAGGCGAGTGCGGTTGCCAATGGGGTGCATTGAGAGCATTTCGCCCTTGCGCAGACCCATGCTCTGCATTACGGAACCTACTGAATCCGCAGGGATATCCACAACAAGGCGCTCAACAGGCTCGCAGAGAACTCCATCGATCTCCTTGGTCAGTACACGCGGCGTGCTGACGGACATTTCGTAACCCTCGCGGCGCATGGTTTCGATAAGAATAGACAGGTGCATTTCACCGCGGCCTGCAACGTTATAAGCGTCCAGGGAATCGCTATCGGTCACGCGCAGGGAAACGTCCTTGAGGGTTTCCTTCATCAGGCGCTCGCGGATCTGACGGGAAGTAACGAACTTACCCTCTCTGCCGGCGAACGGGCTTGTATTTACGGAGAAAGTCATTTCGACTGTCGGCTCGGAAATCTTCACGAAAGGAAGCGGCTCGGGGCAATTCACGGAGCAGATTGTCTGGCCGATGGTTACGCCCTCAATACCGGAGAAGCATACGATATCGCCTACCATAGCCTCGTCAACCTCAACCTTGTTCAGTCCCTCGAACTGATAGAGGGAAACGATCTTGCTTCTGAACGGAGCGGTGCGGTTGTGGTGGTCGCAGACGATGACGTCCTGGTTCTTGCGCATTCTTCCGCGCTCGATACGTCCGATAGCGATTCTGCCTACATACTCGTTATAGTCGATGGAGGATACCAGCACCTGCAGCTCGCCGTCCGGGTCGCCCTCCGGAGCCGGAATATGTTCGATGATCTTATCAAACAGCGGCTTGAAATCCGTGCCCATCTGGTCGGGGTCGTAGGAGGCAAGGCCCAGTCTGCCGGAGCAGAAAATTACCGGGCTGTCGATCTGCTCGTCAGTAGCGTCCAGGTCAAGCAGCAGCTCAAGCACTTCGTCAACGACTTCCTTGTTACGCGCGTCAGGGCGGTCGGTCTTGTTGACTACTACAATGATCTTGTGACCCAGCTCCAGAGCCTTCTGGAGTACGAAACGGGTCTGGGGCATGGTTCCCTCAAAGGAGTCAACCAGCAGCAGTACGCCGTTTACCATCTTGAGGATACGCTCAACCTCGCCGGAGAAATCCGCGTGGCCGGGGGTATCGACAATATTGATCTTTACGCCGTTGTACATGCAGGAGGTGTTCTTCGCAAGTATTGTGATTCCGCGCTCACGCTCGATGGCGTTGCTGTCCATTACGCGGTCGCTGACTACCTGATTCTCGCGGAAAGCGCCGCCCTGCTTGAGCATTTCATCGACCAGGGTAGTCTTGCCGTGGTCAACGTGGGCGATGATCGCAATGTTCCTTAAATCGTTTCTTACCAATGTTCTCACATTCCTTTATTTATAGTATTGTTTCTTAGCCGTACACTGTTTGTTATTATACTACTTTTTTTTCCACTCTACAAGATGTCCGGAAAAATTCTGTAGACTTGATTACAATTAACGATTCTGCGGCTGGATTTTTGTTGAATTTAACGGTATAACGCCGCAGAAAAAGAGGCGGAATCCCTGCCCACCCCTGCATTATTCTACTTGAACAGCCGGTGAACCTTATCCGCGATCTGTCTGCGGCGCTCCGCCTCCGCCTCGGGGTCCGGGGCAAGTCCATCGGGAGTGCGCTTCAGCACCGTCCCTTCGTGTATTCCCTCGGGAAGTTCGCTGATCGGGACATTCACCTTTTCGTCACCGAAGTAAACCACCGCAATATCCTCTTCGATTCTGTCCACTATGATCATGCCGCTTCCTCCGTTCTGTCCGTTATCCCGTTATCCGTATGTATTGTCAGCTGTTCGCCGTCGCTGACAAAGACTATATTGCCGCATTCCATCGTGGTAAGTATCTGCGCGCCCAGGGAGTTCAGCCGTTTCACGACCTCCGGCTTGGGATGTCCGTAGGAATTCCCCTCGCCTACCTCGATCACGGCGTACTCCGGCATGACTGCCTCCAGGAACGCCGGGGTGCTGGAAGAAGTACTCCCGTGGTGCGCCACCTTCAGCACATCGCTTTTCAGATACTCTGCGCTGTTGACGATATCGTTCTCCGCCGCGCGCTCGATGTCCCCAGTGAAGAGGAACGACCTGTTTCCGTGCACCAGACGGCACGCGATGGAAAAGTTATTCAGGCTGGAATAGTCGCTGTGCACCGGCGCTATTATCCGCAGGACTGCGCCGCTGTCCAGTTTTATTTCCGTGCCGGTGCGCGAATACTCAGCGGTTATATTCTTGCTGCCGATCACATCAAGCATTTCCTCAAAGTGTCGGCTTGTGGGGAGGATACTGTCCGGTATCTCCGGCATGATCACCTTGCCTACCGAAAACTCCTCCATAATTGCCGCCATTCCGCCGATGTGGTCGTCGTGTGGGTGGGTCGCGATGATGTAATCCAGTCGCCGGAATCCAAGCCGGCTGATGTAATTTATCACGCGGCCGGAATACTCTGCCTCACCGCAGTCGATGAGCACCCGGGTATCCCCGGCAACTATCAGCTCGCAGTCCCCCTGACCGACGTCTATGTAATGCACCGCAATCTCCCCGTCCGCAGTTGTGACGGTGGTTCCGCCGCCGAGCATTCCCATTATCTCCGCGGAGGTGGGTATGAACTCAAGCTTGAATATCTTCTCATTCAGATATATACCCAGCGAAAGCACAAACATCACTGCGAATACGACGAGCATTACCTTACCCCCGGTGTTTGCCGGCTGGCTTCCTCTGCGGCGCCGCTCTCCTGCCATTCATGCTCCCCCTCTCGTTCCTGCCGGCAGTATCCCTGCCTCCGTGCTTCGTATTTCCCTGGTTCTGCCGGGGATTCCCCGTGGGACGCGCGCTTCTTCCCTGCTGTCTTCCCTGGGACTTACCCTGCTGGGAATTGCGGCTCATCGCCCCCGGCGGTATCAAGCACTCCTTGCCGGTGCCGATAAGGTCGCGGCGGTGCGCCATGATGAGCGCCTTCTCCACGATGTCGTGATTCTCCGGCTTGAAGTATTGCAGCAGCGCACGCTGCATGCGCTTCTCCTCGGGAGTTCTCGGGACGAATACCGGCTCCATGGTGTAAGGGTCAAGTCCGGTCCAGAACATTGCCGTGGAAATAGTTCCCGGGGTGGGATAGAAATCCTGCACCTGCTCCGGGCGGATATTATGCTTCTTGAGGAATACCGCCAGTTCCACCGCCTCCTCAAGGGTGCACCCGGGGTGGCTGGACATGAGGTAGGGCACCAGATACTGCTCCTTGCCGCACTTCTTTGTCGCGGCATAGAACCGCTTCTCAAACTCCTCATAGACCTCAATATGCGGCTTACCCATCAGGTCAAGCACCTTGTTGCTGGCGTGCTCCGGCGCCACCTTGAGCTGTCCGCTGACATGGTACTGCACCAGCTCGTCCAGGAAGTCGTTGTTCTTATCCTGGAGCATGTAATCGAACCTGATTCCGGAACGAATGAATATCTTCTTCACCCTTTTGATGGAGCGCAGGCGGCGCAGCAAATGAATATAGTCGCTGTGGTCGGCGATGAGATTCTTGCAGGGAGTGGGCGCAAGACACTTCTTCCCCTTGCACATGCCGTATTTCTCCTGCTTCTCGCAGGACGGGTGACGGAAGTTCGCGGTGGGTCCTCCGACGTCGTGGATATACCCCTTGAAGCGCGGATTCTCCGACAGCTTGACCGCTTCCTCGTATACGCTGTCCTCGCTGCGGGTCTGCACCCGGCGCCCCTGGTGGAGCGCGATGGAGCAGAAGTTACAAAATCCAAAGCAGCCGCGGTTGTGGGTTATCGAGAACTCCACCTCCTGGATAGCCGGGACTCCTCCCTCCTTCTCATACATCGGGTGGTACATGCGCATGTAGGGCAGCTCATAGGTGTAGTCAAACTCCGCCTGGGTAACGCTTCGCTGCGGCGGATTCTGCACCAGCATCTTATCGCCGTGGCGCTGGACTATCGTCCTGCCGTACACCTCGTCCTGCTCATCGTACTGCTTACGGCAGGATTTCGCGTACGCCTTCTTGTTGTCCCGGACTATCTCGAAGCTGTCGCACTGCACCGCGCCGATGGGAGTGTTCTCCGGCTCGGTGAGGTAGCATATTCCGCGCAGGTCATGCATGTCCCTTAGGTGCAGTCCTGCCTTGAAATTGTTCAGCATCTGGGTCAGAGTGACCTCCCCCATGCCATACATGAGGTAGTCCGCACCGGAGCTTACCAGGACGGACGGCATAACGCTGTCAGTCCAGTAGTCGTAGTGAGCGAAACGGCGCAGGGACGCTTCCAGTCCGCCGATTGATATTTCCACATCGGGATACAGCCGCTTGAGATTCTGGCAATACACCGTCAGGGCACGATCGGGGCGCCTTCCGCCCTTTCCGCCCGGGGAATATGCGTCATCGTTGCGCTTCTTGAGCGCAACGGTGTAATTCGACACCATGCTGTCGATGTTTCCGCCGGTAACCATGAAGCAGTACTTAGGCTTGCCAAGCTTCATGTAATCCGCGTCACACAGCGGCTGCGCGATGATTCCCACGGTGAAGCCGGCGGCTTCTATCATTCGTGAGATTATCGCAATACCGAACGTGGGGTGGTCAATATATGCGTCGCCGGTGAAGCAGATGAAATCCAGCTGCTCGATTCCGCGCTCCTCCATATCCTGTCTGCTGACTGGTAAAAATGGCATTTCTGTTGTTCCTCGCTTTTATTTCTGCTGGAGTTTCCTCTCAGCCCATTCCTGCTTGCTCATGAGAACCTGGCGCGGCTTGCTGCCCTCCAGGGGACCTACCACGCCCATCTCCTCCATGATATCCACAAGACGCGCCGCCCTGCCGTAGCCAAGTTTCAGCCTGCGCTGAAGCGAGGAGGTGCTGCATGTGCCTGCTTCCACCACGAAGTCGATGGCTTCTTCAAGCCGCTCGTCGCTTGTGTCGATATCTCCGCCGTCCGAGCCGGATTTGCCATCCTGCGAAGAATTCACCATCTCGGTCTGGCGCTCGATCTCTTCTATGATATTCTCGTCGTATTCCGCCTTGAAGGTCTGCTTGATGAACTCCACGACATGCTCCACTTCCTTGTCGGACACAAAGCAGCCCTGCACTCTGACCGGCTTCGGGAGTCCCACCGGCATATACAGCATATCGCCGTTGCCGAGCAGTTTCTCCGCGCCGCCTGCGTCCAGAATTACGCGGCTGTCCATCTGGGAAGCAACCATCAGCGCGATACGGCTCGGGATATTCGCCTTGATTAGACCCGTCACGACATTCACAGTCGGACGCTGCGTTGCAATAACCAGATGCATTCCGGCGGCACGCGCCATCTGCGCCAGGCGCACGATACTGTCCTCGACGTCCTTCGGGGACGCCATCATCAAATCCGCCAGCTCGTCGATGAATATGACGATGTGGGACATCTTCGTAAGTCCGCTGTCAGGGTCTGCCGCCAGTTCGTTGAATCCCGTAAAGTCGCGCACGTTGTTCTCGGAGAACATCTTGTATCGGTTCAGCATTTCGTTCACCGCCCACGCCAGCGCGCCTGCCGCCTTCTTCGGGTCGGTGACCACCGGAATGAGAAGGTGTGGGATACCGTTGTACATCATGAATTCAACCTTCTTGGGGTCAACCATTATAAGGCGGACGTCATCCGGAGTGGACTTCATCAGTATACTCATGATGATGGAGTTTACGCACACCGACTTACCGGAACCAGTTGTTCCGGCGATGAGCAGGTGCGGCATTTTCGCAATATTACAGGTTACCATGGCGCCGCTGATGTCCTTGCCGAGGACGGTTTCCAGCTTCTTGCTGAAGCTCCCCCGGAACTCCGGAGTGTCGATAAGCTCACGGAAGAATACCGTGTCGCGCACCTTGTTCGGGACCTCAATACCAACGGCGGATTTGTTCGGGATAGGCGCCTCGATTCGTACACCGGCGGAAGCGAGGTTCAGCGCGATATCGTCCACCAGTCCGGTTATGCGGGAAATCTTGACGCCGGGTGCCGGCTGAAGTTCATAGCGCGTAACGGAAGGACCGCGGCTCACTCCAACAAGCTTTGTCTGCACTCCGAAGCTCTGGAGCGCCTCCACAAGCTTCTTGGAATTGCGCTCGATCTCGCTGTCGATGTCCGCCTGGGTCACCTTCTTCTGGACGGGATTCAGCAGATTCACCGGCGGAAGCGTATACACGTCGCTCAACGTGATATCCTGCATGGAGCCGTCCGCCGCCTGCTTCTGCGCCGGAGCGCCGGTGGGAATCTGCGCGCTCTGCACAGGCTTCGCCGGCTCGGGGGCGGTGGGGCGCGGAGCCTCCGCCGGGCGCTCGGTCATTCCCGGGCGCGGTACCTCAACTATCTCGGGCTTCCGGGGCGCAGGAATGCACTCCGGCTCGTCGATTACATCGTCGATGTCAAACGGCAGCTCACCCTCGTCCGACGTTGTAACGGAATCCTCCGGGAGGTCCTCCACTTTCTTTATCTGAACCGGCTCCTCCTCGCGGAAGCGGTGGAGCGCGTCAATTATCGGCACAAGCTCTGCGTCCTCGTCCTCAAGAGGGTCCTTCTCCAGCCGCTCGGATTCCTCGATGACCGCGCGGTTCTTCTCCATGATGTAATTCTTCAGCTCGGACATGTAGTCCTCGTTGTCCTCGTGCTGCTCCTCGATCAGATTCTCCTCCGCCGCGGAATCCTCGGGGGATTCCTCCACGGGCGGCTCCGACTGCTGAGCAGCGGTATCGGATTCCGGCACGCCAGGCGCAGAATCCTCCACGGGGGATTCTGCGGCAGGCTCCGGCTCGCTCACACTGAAAACAGCCTTCTTCAGCTCGGCGATGGAGCGCTTGTCCTCCTGCTCCGCATCTATCTCCGCCTGGATTCGCTCAAGCTCCTGCTGATCAAGCTGGAACTCCTCGGCGGCTATCTTGTTATCTTCCTTTACGCGCTCGTGGTGCTCCTTTGCCTTCTCGCCGGCTTTCTTGACCGGGTCTGCGACGCGGCGGGTGAAATCCGCCACGGATATCCCGGTGAACAGCAGGATGCACACAAGTATAAGTATCACCATGATTATGGTAGCGCCAAGCCTGCCCAGCAGCAGGAGCAGTCCGCCGATGAACAGCGCGAACACGCCGCCGCCCCGGAATTCCTTGCCGTATACATACAGCTGACCGATGACGTCAAAGAGGTTCTCGCCCGGTGTGGAGCCTACAAAGAATATCTGCACTGCGGCGCACAGCATGAGTATTCCCACGCAGCACTTCGCGACTGTTCCGCCCAGCTTCTTGGGGTCCCTGGAAGCGGAAACCTGTATCGCAATGAAAATCATCAGCGGACCCACCGCAAAGGCGGAATACCCGAAAAGTCCGTGCATAAGGTCGAAGAATCCGCGCCAGCCCTCGCCCTCGCCTGCCGGAATAACCGCCGCCAGGGTCAGGAGGATTCCCACCGCGAAAAGTATCACGGACGTTATGTGGCGGCGGCGCATGCTGCGCTTCAGCGCTTCCTCGCGCTGTCGGCGCATTTCCTCCTCAAGGTTCTTCTTGGAGCGCCCGGTGCTGCCGGCTCTGGTTCCGCCGGACTTGGAAGCCGTGCTTCTGCCTGCGGCGCCCCGGGTGGTAGTGTTCGTTTTGTTCTCTGTATTTCCAGCCATTCCAGCGTACTTCCTTCATATGTATTTTCAGCCCACAAAGAGTGAAGCCAGTGTGTTCCCCGTGATATGTTCCCAGAGTCCTGCCGCAACGCACGCTACGCCAAGCACCGCGGTGTAGACTCCGAATATCTTGTATCTGTCCTTCTTCACAAGCCAGCTTACCAGCTTGATGGAGAGAATACCGACAAATGCGGCGATGACAAATCCTATTCCCAGAGAAACCCAGTCAAGTTCCATGTCGGATTTCAGCGCGTCCCCGAGTTCCAGAACGCTTCCGCCGAGTATCGCCGGGATTCCCAGGATAAACGCGAAAGTGACCGCAGTCTGCTTTTCCAGTCCGGAAAGGAGACCTCCGGCGGTGGTGGAGCCGCTCCGGGAAACCCCCGGGAACAGCGCAACGACCTGGAACAATCCGACCGTGACTGCGTCCTTTACCGTCATATCCTCAGCGGTGCGTGTGCCGTGACCGAATCTGTCCGAAAGGAACAGCAGCAGCGCCGTGAACATGAAGGCAACGCCCTCGAACACGATGTCGCCGTCCCCCTGCCGCCCGGTGAAGAAATCCTGAACCAGGTAGAAAGGGACCAGGATAACCGTCGCGATTATAACCATGAACATCATGCGGCGGTTGCCGTTCATGTTCTTCCAGGAGAACTTCCCGGTGAATATGTCCCGGATAGTCAGGAAGAACTCCTTTATCATGCCCCAAATAGTCCCCCAGAATGCGATGAACACCGCCGCCAGGGTGCCCAGATGGAGCACCAGCGAAAGGATAAGCGCCGCTTCGCCGTCAACTCCGGTGATGTGCTGAACCACCGACAGGTGCCCGGAACTGGACACCGGCAGGAACTCCGTAAGTCCCTGTACTACCGCCTGAATTATTACTGTTACAATATCCATAATATCCCCTTGTATGTAACCTCCCGGAGGAGGAATCATCTGTCGCCGTGCCAGTCCGCGGAATTCAGCATGCGGCTCCCGGCTTCCCTCAGCTGTACTGCCGCCGGCTTACCGCTGTGCGCGGATCTCCCGGCGGACTGCTTTTCCTTCGTCTTTTTCCCGGATTTTGCCACCGGTTTCTTTTCCGGCTTCTCCGCCGTGAACCCGGCTGATTTGCCTCCGTGCCTCTCAATAAGCTCGTACAGGCAGTTCACTGCGTCGGAAAGTCCGCCCAGGTGGTCGATAAGTCCCTCGCTTACCGCTTCCCTGCCCTCAAGCACGGTGCCGATATCCATGACCAGCTCGTCCTTTTCCATCATCAGCTCGTGGAATCTCTCCGCGGACATTCGGCTGTTTCCGGTGACGAACCGCGTGATACGCTCCTGCATTCGGCTGAACCAAGACATCGTCTGCGGAACGCCAAGAACCATGCCGTTAGTACGCACCGGGTGGATAGTCATGGTCGCGGACGGGACGATAAAACTGACGTCCGCGCTGACCGCCAGCGGAACTCCTATGGAGTGCCCTCCACCAACGACTATCGAAACCGTGGGCTTCGACATGCCGGAAATAAGCTCCGCGATTGCCAGACCTGCCTCGACATCTCCGCCTACTGTGTTTAGGATCACCAGCAGCCCCTCCACGGAATTATCCTGCTCGAACGCCGCCAGAGCAGGAATGATGTGCTCATACTTCGTGGTCTTGTTCGTGGGCGGCAGGATATAGTGCCCCTCTATCTGACCGATTATCGACAGGCAGCGTATATTGTGAGCTGCGTTACCGGCGGCAATTATCCCCATGTCGATAAGCTGCTGGTTCTGCTCCTCGGTGAACGGGGCCTCGTTTCTGCTTTCATCGCACATTGCGCGTTCCTCCTGAAAATGTATTTGTACATATTATTTCAGGAATGTGGTGGATTATGCAGAAATATCCCCGGCGAAATTGCGTACATATTTATTATAGCACATTCTCGCTGTAATTGCAAATCTTTTTTTCTTGGCTTGTGGATTTTGGTACAACTTATCATATAAGCCCCTGGTCATGCATATATTGCCAGTGAAAGCAATATCAACCGCAATATAAAGGAGGACACGATGGAAGAATTAATCAAACAGACGGACTCGGTCTACATGACTGAAACGCTGTTCGACGGTCAGGCGGAACAGGGCGTGGAGCTGGATCACGTCCTGCCGGACTACTACCCGGAGATATTCAAGATAATCAAGTGCTGCGTCACTCCCCGGGTGACCTCAACGGCGATATCCGGCGGAAAACTCATGCTGGACGGAACTGCGGTGATCCGCGTGCTGTATCTCGCGGAAAACAGCAGCGCCCTCAACTGCGTGGAGCAGCGCTACACATGGAACAAAACCGTGGACATCGGAAAAGCACCGGAGCAGTGCTCCGACCCCATTATTACGGTGATACCCAGGACGGATTACTGCAACTGCCGTGCGGTCAGCAGCCGTCGTATCGATGTGCGCGGCGCAATCAGCTTCCGTATTACAGTGACCTGCGCCACGAAATTCCATCTGCCGGCGCTACCGGAAGGATTACAGGTGCTCCGCCGGGAAATCCCCTGCACATCTCAGCCGATATTCACCGACCGTCAGGTTACAGTCCGAGAGGAGATCGAAACCGGCGCTCCGGGGATAGAATACATCGTCAGCTGCGACGCGGTTCCGCGGACAGGCGATGTACGTATCATCGCGAACAAGGCTGTTGTTAAAGGCACCGTCACGGTAACCGCGCTCTATGGAGTACATACCGACGAGCACCCCGGCTGCGACGAGCTTGAGAAAATGACAGCAGATATCCCTATAAGCCAGATAATCGACATGCCGGGACTTACCGATCAGCACAGCTGCAAACCGGAATTCACCGTCAGAAGCTGCGAGCTTATCCCGAAATCCGACAGCGGTATCGTATCCTGCGAGCTTGTGCTCGGCTGTCGGTGCACTGCTCTCTGCCCGGCGACTGTGGAAATTCCCTGCGACGTGTATTCCACAGACTACGAGTGCAGCAGCACTGCGGCTTCCCTGAGGATTCCCTCCGCGCCCCGCAGCGTAAATTCGCAGCTTTCGGTAAAGACCGGGATTTCCTGCGGCGGTGGCGAGATAGAATCCGTGTGGGACTGCCGCAGCGAGCTTTACAACGTGATCTGCCGCCCCGACGGAGATTCGCTGCTGGTCACCGGGCAGGTGTGCGTCCAGGCAGTCGGGAAATGCTCCGGCGGTATTCCGTTCTTTGAGGAGAAGCAGGAGGCTTTCGAACAGCGCATTCCATCGGAGGGGCTGTCCCAGAACACTGCCGTAAATCACTGCGAAACTGTTACTGGCACAGGGTTCGCAATACGCTCCGATGGAACGTTGGACATCACAACCCAAGCGGATTTCGCCGCCGATATTACCGACTGCACTCCGGTGACTGCGATCAGCAGCGCCTCCATTCTTGAGGATAAGCCCCGGGAAAAGTGCGGCGACTACTCCCTGCGCATATGCTACACCAGCGCCGGCGAAAGCTGCTGGGATATCGCAAAGCGGTGCAATACCACCGTGGAAGCGGTGATGAGTGAAAACGGGATCGAGGACCGGGACGCAGAGCTGTCCGGCATGATCATAATTCCAATGGTTTAAGGAGCGTGAACATGAATAATTCCATCTATTCGGATATTGCCAGACGTACCGACGGCAATATATATCTCGGTATAGTCGGACCGGTCAGATCCGGCAAATCCACCTTTATTACCCGGCTGATGAACACACTTGTTATCCCCAACATCTCCGATGATTTCCAGCGCGAGCGCGCCAACGACGAGCTGCCGCAGTCCTCTGCCGGAAAGACGATCATGACCACCGAGCCAAAATTCGTGCCGGAAAAAGCGGTCAGCATTACCCTTGACGGCGGAGTCAAGATGAACGTCCGGCTTATAGACTGCGTGGGATATATCGTGCCCAGCGCCATCGGCTACATCGAGAACGAGGCGCCGCGCATGGTAATGACTCCCTGGTTCGACGAGGAAGTCCCGTTCAATATGGCAGCGGAGGTAGGCACACGCAAGGTGATCACCGAGCACTCCACCATCGGGATAGTCGTTACCACTGACGGCAGCATTACTGATATTCCCCGGGAGGAATACCAGCAGGCGGAGGAGCGCATAATCTCCGAGCTTGACGAGATCAACAAGCCATTCGTGGTGCTGCTCAACTGCCAGCAGCCGGATTCCCCGGATAGCCGCGCCCTCGCCGCCGAGATGGAGGAGAAGTACTCCGCACCTGTAATGGCGGTGAACTGCCTTGACATAACTGAAGATCAGATCAGGGAACTTCTCGGGAAAGTACTGCTCCAGTTCCCGGTAAGCGAGATCCGCATAAAAATGCCACGCTGGGTGAACTCCCTCGACCGGGAGCACTGGCTCCGCCGTGAGCTTCTCGACACTATCCGCACGGCGGCGGAGAAAGTTTCTGGGATCAGCACGATAGCTGCCTGCGCGGAGGAGATTGCCGGGTGCGAGTACGTCTGCCGCGCTGAGCCTGCGGACATCGACCTCGGCACCGGTACTGGAATCATTGACATCACGCTCAACAACGAACTCTTCTACCGTATACTGGGCGAAACCACAGGGCTGGAGCTGCACAGCGAAAGCGACCTCATGCCCTGCATGATAGAACTGGCGCAGATAAAGCAGAAATACGAGCGCGTGCGCAGCGCCCTGGAGGAAGTCGAGGCGACCGGCTACGGTATCGTGCTCCCGACGATGGACGAACTCCGCCTGGAGGAGCCGAAGATCATCAAGCAGGGTGGGAAATACGGCGTAAGGCTCCGGGCTAGCGCGCCGTCAATACACATGATGTCTGCGGATATAACTACCGAGATCAATCCGATAGTCGGCAGCGAGAAGCAGTCCGAGGAGCTCATTGCCTACCTGCTGACGGACTTCGAGGAGAATCCCAAGAAAATCTGGGAAAGCAACATATTCGGCAAATCCCTCCACGAACTTGTGAACGAGGGGCTCCACAACAAGCTCTACAGAATGCCTGCGGACGCGCGCATGAAGCTCCAGGAAACTATCCAGCGTATCATAAACGACGGCTGCGGTGGACTGATCTGCATTATCCTCTGACATACCAAAGAACTCCCCCGCTGCTGCGGAGGAGTTCGCTTTATAGGTCAGCGCAATTACTGAGCGTTGTTCTGGGTATAGGACGCGATCATGTTCTTTACCATCTGACCGCCGATAGAACCAGCCTGCTTAGAGGTAAGTTCGCCGTTGTAGCCGTTAGCGTTAAGTGCAACGCCTACTTCGCTTGCTGCCTGCATTTTCATGGAATTGAGTGCGCTCTTAGTCTGCTTATTAGATGCCATAACTTTGTTCTCCTTTAATAAAAAAGTGATATTGAGATACGCAGCTTCCGCTCCGTTCTCTGCACGAGCGGAAGCGTTTTCACTTCGCCCTTGCAGTTATATTATTTTCACTGCGCCGCTTTTTATTAAAGGAAATTGTTTCACAAATCAGATGAAATTATTGCAGACCGTCGAAAAATCCCCGTTGGGGCTTTTCCGCCGAACATCCGCGCCACGCGCACTCATTGTCGGCTATGCCGACAATTCGCACACTTGCGCGGATAGAAGTGTTTTTTCCACGGGAAACCCGTGGAAAAAATAATTTTCAATGAAATTAAACGAGAAAATACTACTTCGACAAATGAAGTAAATTACGGCTTTTCAGCGGAAAGGCATTCGGAGCATACGCCCTTCAGATTCAGCGTGATCCTGGTGATCATATGGCCCTCACGGTTCATCACCGACTGCGGAATGCTGTCAAGGCAGTCCAGCTCCACGTCGAACACCCTGGAGCATTTTTCGCATATCATGTGGTAGTGCCGGTCAGTCCTGCCGTCGAAGCGGTCGCTTCCGTCCGCAATAGGTATTTTCAGCAGCATGCCTGCCTCGCTCAGCTGATTCAGATTCCGATAGACCGTACCAAGGCTGAGGTTAGGATTGTCCTGCTTCAGGGCGGTGTATACCTCCTCCGCGGTGGGGTGGGTCGGGAAATTCATCACCTGGTTGTATATTATCTCTCGTTGTCTGGAAAAATTCATATATCTCGCTGTCCTCCGGATTTTTATGTGTATCTAAAACAATAACCGTTATCATTATTATAGCATATTTTTTCCGGATTGTCAAGCAAAAAAGGGAAGCTGCGCTGCTTCCCCATTTTTTTTGCAATCAGCCGCAGATCTCCCGGGTGAGTTTCTCCGCCCGGGCGTAGATTTCTCCGGCGTCCACGGTAGTAAACTTTCCATTCTCGTAAAGAATCTTTCCGTCAACCATAGTCATCACGACATTCTGCTTGGTTCCGGCGTAAACCAGGTTCTTGGCAATGTTGTGCAGGGGCTGCATATTCGGCTGCATGAGGTCGATCACCGCAAGGTCCGCCTTCTTGCCTGCCGCCAGCACATCGCAATCCTTCAGTCCCATGGCGAGGGCACCGCCGCTGCACGCCATCTTCAGCACGTCAAATGCCGGGAATGCCGCCGCGTCCATCTCGCGGTACTTCTGGAGCGCAGTCACAAGGAACATCTCCCGGAACATATCCAGACAGTTGTTGCTTGCCGCGCCGTCAGTTCCTATAGCCATGTTGTCGATTCCGCGGCGCTTCATCTCACACAGCGGAGCGATTCCGCTGGCAAGCTTGAGGTTGGAGGAAGGATTCGTGACTATCCACAGTCCGCGCTCCTTTGCTATACGCATATCATCCTCGTCGTACCACACACAGTGGAATCCACCGCCGCCGTATTCCAGCATGCCAAGCTTCTCAAAAAGCTGCGTGGGGGACATTCCGTAGCGCTCCCGGCAGCCGTCCGTTTCGGACTTCGTTTCGCTGGAGTGCGTGTACATCGGCGCCTTGTACTTCTGCGCCAGCTTCGCCATGCCCTCCAGGGTTTCGCGCTTGGTGGTGTATTCCGCATGAAATCCCAGCTGATACGTTATCAGGGGATTTCCGCTGTTGTAGGTGTTGTACTCCTCCTCGATACCCTCGACAGTTCCACCGAAATCATTGATGGAGCCGCACAGCACGCTGCGGAATCCCATATCGGTGCACGCCTTAGTGTAGGAGGGCAGCTTGAAATACATATCGAAGCTGGAGGTGATTCCGCTGGTAAGATACTCCATGTTTCCCAGCTGAGTAAACACATATATTGCCTCTTCAGTGAGCTTCGCCTCATGGGGGAATACCTGCTGATAGAGCCAGTCGTTCAGCGGAAGGTCGTCAGCATAGCTTCGCAGGAACGTCATCGCCGTATGGGTATGTGCGTTCTTGAATCCCGGGATTATCAGCTTTCCGGAAAGGTCTATCTCCCGGTCGAAATCCCCGTCAGGGATATTCTCAGAGCCGACAAACGTTATCAGGTCGCCGTCCGTGTGTAGTTCACCAGTGATGATGTCCTCGCTGCACATCGTAAGTATTCTCGCATTGTAAAAGCGTATTTTCATGTTTCCTCCGTTCAGCCGAACAGCCTTTTCAGGGATTCCGTGTAGGGATAGCGCGCGATTCCGCGCTCGGTGATTATTGCGGTGACAAGCTCCGCGTCAGTGACGTCGAACGCCGGATTCCAGCACTTCACGGTGCTCTCTGCCGACGGCTGTGAGAAGAACTTCGTTCGTATTTCGTCGCCGCTTCGCTCCTCAATCGTGATATCCGCGCCGGTTGCACAGGAAAAGTCGATCGTGGAACCCGGACAGAACACATAGAACGGTATCCCGTGGTATTTAGCGTTTATCGCCACGGAGCGCGTTCCTATCTTGTTCGCAACATCGCCGTTGGCTGCGACTCTGTCGCAGCCAACGAAGCACGCCTGTATCTTCCCCTGCTTCATCAGCATGGACGCCGCGCTGTCGCAAATAAGCGTGGTGTCTATCCCGGCGTGGTTCAGTTCAAAGGAAGTCAGCCGCGCCCCCTGAAGCAGCGGACGCGTTTCGTCGCAGTACGCGTGGAACTCGTATCCGCGCTCTTTCCCGAGAAGCAGAGTTCCAAGCCCGGTGCCGTATTCCACCGCCGCCAGCGCACCGGCGTTGCAGTGGGTGAGTATGCCGTCGCCGCTCTTTATCAGCGACAGCCCATTCTCGGAGATCGCCCTGCATGTCGCGATGTCCTCGTCGCAGATGGCTTTGCACTCGGCTCTAAGCGCGTTCAGCGTGTTCTCGCGGCTGGAGTATTTCTCCGCGCAGGACAGCATGCGATTAACAGCCCAGCTGAGATTCACCGCCGTGGGCCGGGAAGAGATCAGATACTCCCCTGCCCTGCGCAGCTCCGGCAGGATATCACCGGACAGGCGCTGCGCAATAACATACATTCCGAATCCGGCGCACACTCCTATTGCCGGAGCGCCGCGGACGCGCAGCTCGTAAATCGCTTCGCAGATCTGCTCCGCAGTTTCCAGCCGGAGGTATTCCACCCGATTCGGGAGCAGCGTCTGGTCGAGTATTTCCACAGCCTTTTCGTCTGCGGAAAGGCGCACCGTGAATATTTTCTCCATCAGCTGAAATATACCAGCTCGCTTGCGGCAGGCTCGGCAGCCTTGATCTCACGCGCGGCAATTACCGGACCCTCTCCGCGGTATGCCGTCTGCTTCTCAACGATAACTCTGCCGGTGACCTCTACCCAGTCGCCGTTCTTGAAATTTGCTTCGTCCGGGGACTTCACGAGGATTCCCACTACCTGGATATCGTCCGCGCAGCAGGTCATCGCGCGCCGGGAGATAACGAAGTACCCCTTGGGCACGTTGGAGGCGCGGAACACCATTCCGCGGACATGAACGTTCCTGCCGACATAGCGGTCGGTGGTGCTCATGATGTCCACATACCACAGCCCGAAGTCGTCGTGGACTATCTCGATGGGGTCCGCGTTCAGGTCGTAGGGCATTTCGTCGTCGCCCTGGAATCCCTGTTCAATGCTGCCGTCAGTGTATTCGAACATCATGTCTATCTTGGGATTCAGCGCCTTTATGCTGCGGCGCAGGGACTTCTTGTCCACCTTGTTCTTCTCGCAGCGGTTGAATACCACGATGTCCGCCACGGAGAAGTTGTCGCTCAGCAGCTGGCGCATGTTGTTCATATAAACCTGGTACTTTGAGTGGTCAACGAACATGAATATCTGATAGAATATCCAGTCCTTTGGTGCCTTTTCCGCCATGGTGCGCAGACTCCACATGCCGTTGTATTCCAGCATGATCTGGGTCGGACGGTGCTTCTTTACCAGCTCGTTGAGGTGCCCGGGGTTGAAGTCCTCCTCGTCCTCGATGAACTCCACCTCCGCCTTTGCCGCCTTGAGGATATCCGGCGCGTATTCCACCTCGCCTTCCTCGCAGGCGATTATCAGGGTGCGCTGACCCTTGGAGAACTGCTTGTCCTGGATAGTGTCGAGAATGAACGAAGTCTTTCCGCTCTCCAGGAAGCCGGTAATCATATATACTGGAAGCTCCATAATGCTCCTCCTATTGCATAATAATACCGTACCCGGAGTTTTGCCCCCGGGCGCAGTGATGTTTGATTCTTGATCAGATTCCGAACAGATCCTTGATCTTCTGTTCCTCGAGCTTTGCGCCGATCACGCACATTCTGCCTGTGACGTCAGCGGAGCCGGTACGAACCTCGTATTCCTCCGGAACAAAGTCGAAGTGGTACCATACGCCGTCCGCGCCTGCAACGATTCCCTTTGCACGCAGAACGGAGCCATACTCCTCGCCGGACAGCTTGGAGAGCGCGTTCTCAAGCTCTTCCTTTGTGAACTTCTTGGCGGTTTCAACGCCGAAGTTGCTGAATACCTCATCGGCGTCATGACCGTGATGGTGATGATGGTGATGTCCGCAGCCGCACTCGCCATCGTGATGATGGTGCTCATGCTCATCTTCATCATGGTCGTGGTGGCAGCACTCATGATCGTCGTCATCATCGTGGTCATGGTGGTGATGATGCTCGTGCTCGTCCTCATCATCGCCGTCATCGTGATGGTGGTGATGGTCGTGATCGTGGCAGCACTCGTCCTCGTCGTCATCATCGTGGTGATGTCCGCATACAGGGCAGATCCCCTCGTCCTTGAGGAGTTCCTCGGCAAAGCTATTCTTGATCTCCATTGCCTCGAGTATCTGCTTGCCGTTGATGTCGTCCCACGGAGTTGTAACGATGGTAGCATGCTCGTTCAGCTGGCGGATCATCGCAAGAGCCTCTGCAAGCTTATCCTCGCTGAGTTTCTGGGAACGGCTGAGGATTATCGTCTTGGCGGTTTCTACTTGGTTCTTGTAGAACTCGCCGAAGTTCTTCATATACATCTTGATCTTGGAAGCGTCAACGACAGTGGTGTAGGTGTTGAGCACCAGATCATCACTCTGGACGTTCATGACTGCCTTCAGCACGTCGGAGAGCTTACCAACGCCGGACGGCTCGATAAGGATTCTGTCCGGGTGGAACTGCTCCAGCACCTGCGCCAGAGCCTTGCCGAAATCCCCCACCAGAGAGCAGCAGATGCAGCCCTGGTTCATCTCTGTTACCTGTATCCCGGCATCCTTCATGAATCCACCATCAATGCCTATCTCGCCGAACTCGTTCTCGATGAGCACGAGCTTTTCGCCTGCGTATGCTTCCTTGAGAAGCTTCTTTATAAGAGTGGTCTTACCTGCTCCGAGGAATCCGGAGAACACATCTATCTTTGTCATAATACAGTCCCTCTTTCTGAAAAATCCGCTGTTGAACTGCCAACAGCTCCTAACATATAATTTTAGCACATTTCCACAAATAAGTCAAGGGGATTTCTGACAATCTGCCGCACGAAATATTAACTCTCCACACAAAAAGACTCCCGGGGAAATGGATCCCGGGAGTTGCATGACTATCTTTCTTCGCGGAAATACGGGTCGCCCAGCGCCGCCGGCGGCTGATTCTCGCGCTTCTTGCGTACTGTGATGAGAATAAGCACCACGATCGTCGCGATGTACGGAACCATATCCAGCAGCTGAGTGGAGATCTGCACTCCCCAGCCCTGCATCTGGTATTTCAGACCGCGCAGCATACCGAACAGGTACGCCGCCAGAATCGCCTTGAGAGGATTCCAGGTGCTGAAGATTACCAGCGCGACAGCGATCCAGCCAGCGCCGGAGGTCACGTTCTCCTGCCACTGGGAAAGCGACGCGATGGAGGAATACGCTCCGCCGATGCCGCACAGGAATCCGCCGGCGAGAACGTGAACGTACTTATACAGCGCCACGTTGATTCCGGAAGCGTCCGCCGCCGCAGGATTCTCGCCCACTGCGCGCATATTAAGCCCGAAGCGCGTCTTTTTCATGTAGAAGTACGCCAGGACTGCAACAACTATCGCCAGCTGAACGTAGATTCCCTGGGAGAACAGCGCGTGCCCCAGCACGGGAATATCGCACAGCACCGGGATATCATACGCCGCAAAGGCGCTGCGCACCTCCGTGGGGACTGTCAGGCTGGAGTATTTCACGCCCTCGGTCATTTCCATGCTTCCGATGAATCCAGCAACGCCGGTGCCGAAGATGGTCAGCACAAGTCCCGTAACGACCTGGTTGCCCCGGAGCGTGATGGTGATGAACGCGTATATCAGCGCCCCCACAAGCCCGGCAACTCCGGCGCAGAGTACCGCGACAACGGGATTTGACGTCAGGCACGCGGTCTGGAATCCCACGGCGGCACCCATAAGCATCATGCCCTCAATACCGAGGTTTGTATTCCCGACCTTCTCGCAGATGATTCCGCCGACGATGGCGAACAGGATACTGGTGCCGTATTGTATCGAGGTCTGTAGGAACAATCCCAAACTATTCAAGAAATCCATATCAGCCCTCCTTTACAGACTTGCGCAGGGAAATGCGATAGTTGATGAAGAACTCGCTGCCCAGTACGAAGAATATGATAACTCCCTGGATTATTCCGGTTATGGCGGAGGGCATATTCAGCGCCTGGAGCGAAACCTCGCTTTTCAGCAGCATTGCAAACACGAAGGATACCACGACGATGATCGGCGGCTTGAGTTTCGCCAGCCATGCGGTGATTACCGCAGTGAAGCCAAGTCCGCCGGAGAGCTGGCTCGTGATAGAGTGCTCGATAGCGGAAGCCTGCATGTATCCGCCGATTCCGCACAGTCCGCCGGAGATGAGAACGGCGATCAGCGTGACTTTCATGGTGTTCATTCCGGCGTAACGGGCGGTGGTTTCGCTCTCGCCCAACACGTCGATCTGGTAGCCGAACTTGGAATATTTCATCATGATGGTTAGCACGATGACCAGCACCAGCGTGATTATCCAGCCGGCATGGATCCCGAACACCGTCGGCATGGACGCGTTATCCGGGAATGTCGCGATCTTGGCAACGCCAAGTCCCTTGGGGTCCTTCCACGGACCGGATTCCAGATACGCGATGAATGCGATCGCGATATAGTTCATCATCAGCGTGACGAGCGTTTCACTGGTGGAGAATTTCAGCTTGATCAGCGCCGGAATAACCGCCCAGATCCCACCGAACACAAACGCGGAAAGTCCCATCAGCGGCAGCAGGAGCGCCGGCTGTAGTTCCGGGAATCCGAAGGCGATGAGCGCTGCGCCGAACGAGCCCATATAGAACTGTCCCTCGGCGCCGATATTCCAGAACTTCATGCGGAAAGCCACTGAAATACCCAGCGAGAGCACCGTCAGCAGTATCGTCTTGTTAAGGGTCTCGCGCAGCTTCCGGACGGAGGTCACGGAGGATTTCACGATCTGCGCGTAAATCTCCAGCGGATTAAACCCCATAATGAGCATTACCAGTCCCGAAGCCACGAGCGCCGCCACGATAGCAAGCACCCTGGTCAGGACGGTCTGCCACGTCGGCACGCCTATCCGCCTGGTTATGTGTATTCTGTCTGCAATTGTCATACTGCCCTGCTCCCCTCTTCGCCCGGCTTATGTCCGAGCATCATCATGCCGATATCCTCTTTCGTGACGGTACGCGGATCCACAATATCCACGACCTCGCCGTCATGAATGACCATCAGCCGGTCAGAAATGCTCTTGAGCACGTCAAGGTCCTCGCCGATGAAGAGCACCGCAACGCCCTTTTTCTTCTGCTCGTTCAGTACATGGTAGATGTTGTAGGAAGCGCCGATATCCAGTCCGCGGACGGGATATGCAGTGATGAGCACCTTCGGCGCGAGCCATATCTCACGTCCCAGCAGCACCTTCTGGATATTACCGCCGGAAAGCTTCTTGACCTCGTGGTAAACGGACGGAGTGGATATGTCGAAATCCCGGACGATCTGCTCCGCGAGGGTTTTAGAGAACTTCCGGTCGAGAAAGGGACCACGGTTGCGGTTGTAGCTTTTCAGTATCACATTGTTCATGACGCTCATTCCGGCGACAAGTCCCATGCCAAGTCTGTCCTCCGGGATAAAACTCATGCTTATGCCATGACGGAGTATCGCCCGGGGAGACAGTCCGAGGATCTCATCGTTGCCGAATTTCACGGAGCCGCCGTCCGCCTTCATAAGTCCGGCGATGATCTCGCAGAGCTCCTTCTGACCGCTTCCGGCAATGCCGGCAACGCCGAGTATCTCGCCGCCGTAAAGGTCGAAGGACATTCCATTGAGAAGCGGAACTCCCTCCACGGACTTCTTCTCAAGTCCGCTGACGGAGAGCACGGGCTTCTCGCTCAGCTTCTCCTTCGGGCACTCGATATCCAGGGATACCGAACTTCCCACCATCATCTCGGTGAGCTGCTGTGGGGTGGAATCCGCAGTAACTGCGGTAGTTATAGACTCGCCCTTGCGCAGCACGGTCACACGGTCGGAGATCTCCATGACCTCCGCCAGCTTGTGTGTGATTATAATTATGCAGCAGCCCTGCTCCTTCATTTCGCGCAATATCGCAAAAAGTCCCTTTATCTCCTGGGGAGTGAGCACGGCTGTCGGCTCGTCGAGGATAAGCACATCCGCGCCGCGATAGAGGATCTTCATGATCTCCACGGTCTGCTTCTCGCTGACGGACATGTTATAGACCTTTTTGTACGGGTCGATGGCGATACCGTATTTCTTACTCAGTTCCAGTATGCGGTCGGCAGTTTTCTTCTGGCTGAGAAACAGCCCCTGCTCCTGCCCGATGATGATATTCTCGCCGGCGGTGAGCACGTCAATCAGCTTAAAATGCTGATGTATCATACCGATACCAGCCTTGATGGCGTCCTTCGGCGAGTGGAATACAACTTTTTTTCCGCCGATCTCGATCTCGCCGCTGTCTGGGGTATATATTCCGCTGAGCATGTTTACAAGGGTGCTCTTTCCGGAGCCGTTCTCGCCGAGCAGTGCGAGTATTTCACCCTTGTCCACTTCAAGGCACACGTCCTTGTTCGCCTGGACGCTGCCGAATCGCTTGCAGATATTGGTTAGCTTTATATACGGTTGAGCCATTGTTACCTCCTGAGTAAGTCTGTTTGCTTTCACAAACGGCACATCGCTGCGCCGCTCGTGAAAACAAACAGAGCGCAGACTGTCGTGCAGCCTGCGTCTGCCTGTGATATTTACTGATTACTGGGGAATAGTGCCGACAACGCCCTGAACGAACCAGTTCATGTTCCAGATCTCGTCGTCGGTCATTCTTACGCCGTCCTCAAGCTTGAGGTTGCCGTCCTGATCGTAGAGAGGACCAGTGAACGGATCGAACGTGCCGTCGATGATGGAAGCCTGAGCCTCGTCAACCTTCTCCTGTGTACCCTCTGCGCAGAGGTCAGTCAGAGTGTCGAGATAAGTCATGTGCTCGGAAAGACCTTCCCAGTAAGCACGGCTTGTCCATGTGCCGTCGATAGCTCTCTTGCAGTCGTCTACATAGAATGTAGCCCAGTCGAAGCAAGCAGCGGTGAGGTAAGCCTTCGGAGCAGCGTCCGGAGTCGGGAAGTTATAGCCGATGCAGTACGCGCCCTTCTCCTCGGCAGCAACCTGGGGAGCGGTGGTATCCTGGTGCTGAGCGATAACATCAACACCCTTGTTCAGCAGCTCAAGAGCGCCGCTCTTCTCCTGGGCGGGATCGTACCAGGTATCGGTGAAGAATACCTCTACCTTAGCGTCGGGGTTTACGGACTGAACGCCCAGTGTGAATGCGTTGATACCGCGGATAACCTCGGGAATGGGCTTTGCAGCAACGTAACCGATATAGTTCTTCTCGGTCTTCATACCTGCAACGATACCGGAAAGGTAACGAGCCTGGTAAACCTTACCGAAATAAGTGGACATGTTGTCCTTTCTGGTGTAGCCGGAGCAGTGAGCGAACTTCACATCGGGATACTCCTCAGCCATCTGAGCAGTGCCGTCCATGAATCCGAAGGAGTTGGTGTAGATCAGGTTGCAGCCCTTCTCGTCGATCAGTGTGCCGATAGCCTCGGTAACAGCGGAAACGTTCTCCTCAACGTTCTCAATGTAAGCGGTCTCAACGCCGAGCTGCTCCTCAATAGCAAGTCTGCCCTTGTCGTGAGCCTGGGTATAGCCGCCGTCGTTAATGCTGCCGATGTAAACGAAGCCGACCTTGACGTCGGTGTTAGCAGCACCGCTGTTGCCGCCGTTGGAGCAGCCGGTGAGTAGCATTGCCGCCGCCATCATGGCAGCCAGTAATCTCTTCTTCATTGGTTTAGTTCCTCCCTAATTTCTGTGGCATTTCTGCCTTTGTTCCTGCTTGACGCAGTTCCTTTTTATCATAACGGCAAAGCCGCTAGGATCATGTTCACGCCTCGTCGCGGAATGTGCAGCCGTGCTCGGGGTCCATGGAATCTATTATCGCCAGGGATTCCACCCTGATACCCTGACTGCGGACGAGTTCGCCGCCGCACTGGCAGCCCTTCTCGATGACGATACCTGCGCCGGCGATCTTCGCGCCAGCATGCTTCACGATGTCGATAAGTCCGAGGAGCGCACAGCCGTTCGCCAGGAAGTCGTCAATGATGAGGATATTGTCCTCCGGCGAAAGGAAAGCCTTCTTCACGATAACGTCGTATGTACGGTTGTGCGTGAAGCTCTTGATCTGCGTGGAATACACCTCACCGTCGATGTTTATGCTCTGGGTCTTTTTCGCGAATACCACGGGGCAGTTGAAGTACTGCGCGGTAATGCACGCAATACCAATGCCCGAAGCCTCGATGGTGAGTATCTTGTTTATGCTCTTGTCCGGAAACAGCCTGCGGAATTCCTTGCCCATCTCGTTGATGAGCGCGATATCCATCTGGTGATTGAGAAAGCTGTCCACCTTTAGGACATTTCCTTCCTTGATAACGCCGTCTTTTCTGATTCTTTCCTTTAAAAGCTCCATTTCCGCTTACCTCTCTGTCAGCTCTCTGCCCATCAGCACGCCCATGACGGAGGCCATCATAAGTCCTCTCGTCCAGCCGCTGGAATCACCCAGGCAGTGCAGCCCCTTTATATTTGTATTGAAATGCTCGTCCATCTTTATGCGGTTGCTGTAGAATTTCAGTTCCGGGGAATAGAGCAGCGTTTCACGGCTGGCAAATCCCGGCACTACGCAGTCCACCGCCTTGATGAAATTGATGATGTTCGTCATCGTGCGATAGGGCATTGCGGCGGTGATATCGCCTGCAACTGCGTCAGGGAGCGTGGGCTTTACGTTGGAGAAAGAAAGCTCCTTTGCCCAGGTGCGCTTTCCATCGAGGATATCGCCGTAGCGCTGAACCATTATGTGCCCGTTGCCCAGCATGTTGGTAAGCTCGCCCACCTTCTGCGCGTATTCGATCGGCTGATTGAACGGAACGCTGAAGTTGTGGGAGCAGAGTATTGCAAGGTTGGTGTTGTCGGATTTCAGGTCCTTATAGGAATGACCGTTGACCACCGCAAGGTCGTTGTCGTAGTTCTCCTGGCTGACGAATCCGCCGGGATTCTGGCAGAAGGTGCGCACCTTGTTCTTGAACGGCAGCGGATAGCCGATGAGCTTGGACTCATACAGCACCGCGTTGACCTCCTCCATAACCTCGTTGCGGACCTCGACGCGGACGCCGATATCAACGGTGCCCGGCTGATGCGCAATGGAATGACTCTCGCAGGTACGCTCAAGCCAGTCTGCGCCCTTCCTTCCGGTGGCGATGACAACGCTGTCAGCGGAGATCTCCTGGCGATTGTTGCCCTTGTTATCCGTCACGATAACGCCGGTGCACTCGTCGCCCTTGATGATGATGTCCTCGCAGCGCGCGGAGAACATGATGTCCACGCCGTGCTCCAGCAGGTACTTCTCAATACGAAGATAGAGCTGGTGCGCCATTTCAGTGCCCAGGTGGCGTATCGGGCAGTCAACCAGCTTAAGGTTGGCATTGATCGCCTTCTTACGGATCTCACGGATCTTGTCCGGATCGCTCACGCCCTCGACATGGGGATCCGCGCCGAACTCAAGGTAGATCTTGTCGGTATAGTTGATGGTTTCCTGTGCAAGCTGCTCGCCGATAAGCTCCGGGAGATTACCGCCGACCTCGCAGGACAGGGACAGCTTTCCGTCGGAGAAAGCGCCTGCGCCGGAGAATCCGGTGGTGATGTGGCAATAGGGCTTGCAGTTCATGCAGACCTTTGTCTTTGCCTTCGGACAGGCTCTCTTCTCGACTGACACGCCCTTCTCGACTATCAGTATCTTCTTCTGGGAGCCTTTACGGAGCATTTCCAGCGCGGTGAATATTCCTGCCGGTCCTGCACCTACGATTACTACGTTGTATTTTGACATTACTGGTTTCGCCTTTCATTATTGGCAATGAGTCCCTGGTGATTTCACGCAGTCACACCTTCATTGCCGGATATACGTTATTAATTTATCACAATTCCGTCATATTGTCAACATGTTTTCTGCGTTTTTTCGCACAATGCGTCAAATTTCAGCAACTTGCCGAAAAACGCCGCCGCTGTCGCATTGAACTAATGCCGCAGCACATGAGTTCGGACAGAAAAACTCCGCCCCGGAAGGAGCGGCGAATTCCATTCACACCTTTTCGATGTCGTTCTCGGAGCAGTAGAACACCGCAGTCATGGAACCGAAGGTATCCTCCTCGTCGTCGCCGTCGTCGGTGTCTATCACATATGTGGTAGTTCCGCCGGCGCAGCTTATGTCGGTGATCGTACCCACGATCCCGGACTTCTTGATCCTTACGGTATCGTCAAGTTTGAACATTATAACACCTCCAATGCCTGTGGATTCGTGCACCCGATCAGGGAAGCGCCCTCTGCCGGAGCTGCCCAGCGCACGGCGTTTCCAATAACACGCAGCACATTCTCGTCGTGGAACGTCGGATATTCCTCATGACCAGGCTGAAAATAGAATATCCTCCCGGCGCCGCGGCGGTAGGTGACTCCGCTGCGGAACACCTCTCCCCCGGCGAACCAGCCCATGAATACCACCTCGTCCGGAGCGGGGATATCAAAGGGCTCGCCGTACATCTCCTCCCGGGGAAGCTCAAAGTGCTCAGGAATCCCCCGGGCGATGGGATGGGAGGGAATCACGGTCCAGACGCGCTCCCGGTCGCCGTGCCGCCATTTAAGATTGCAGGAAGTTCCGCACAACGCCCGGAACACTTTGCTGTGATGTGCGGAATGAAGCGCGATGAATCCCATTCCGGAATTCACACGGCGGCAGACTCGCTGCACATTCACGTCCGTGACCTCGCCGTGCGCCATGTGTCCCCACCAGATAAGCACGTCGGTTTCTGCAAGAACTTCCTCGGACAGTCCCTGCTCCGGGTCGTCCAGGCAGGCGAGCCGCACGCTTATATCCGGCGACTGCGCCAGGTACTCCCCTATCGCGGCGTGCATTCCCCGGGGGTATATCTCCGCCACCGTCGGCTGCTGCCTTTCGTGGCGGAATTCGTTCCATATAAGTACTTTTATCATGTGCCCTCCCTCAGCCATTCCGTGATGTTTTCGGCGGAACGGCGCATGTAGTCCAGCTGGTCAGCCGCGCCGAAATGCTCCGCAGAGAATCCGCCGGTATAGCCGTCTGCAACAATCTGCTTCACCAGGGATTCAACGCCGACATATCCTCCGCCGCATTCACAGGGATACATCAGTTCCCCGGAAATATCCGCCTTGGCGTTGCTGCCGTCCGGCAGTCCCCGGGACGAGTCACGGCTGCGGTCCTTGACATGGACGTGCGCAAGGTACTTCCGCAGCCTGGAATACGCCTCCGCCGGGTCCTCCCGGACGTAGGCGAAGTTACCCGTGTCAAACGTCCAACGCAGCCCCTCAGAGCCGCTCAGCAGGCGATCCAGTCCGGCAATATCGCAACAGGGGGAGTTCACATCGTCGAAATCCTCCACGGTCACGGTTATCCCGTACTGCACCGCCATTCCGCACAGAATGGAGAGCTGCTCGCAGGTACGCGCGAAGAAATCCTCCCGGTCGTCCTCCGGTCGGAAGAATCCCGGGATCGCAAGGATAGTCCCGGCGCCGAATTCCGCCGCAATCTCCAGATGGCGCTTCATCTTCTCCCGGGAAACCTCCGGCAGGTCGTGCACCAGGTCGTAGTGCCCGTACACGGAGGCGGCGGTTATTCCGCAGCCGGATAATACTCCGCGCAGGGAGCCGTCCTCCAGCCGCCAGAGGTCGCATTCCAATCCGGTGTATCCGCAGCCGCGTGCGTTTTCAAGAGCCTGCTCCAGTGTGATTCCGCGCTGGGCGCTCGCTTCGTATACGTGCTCCAGGAAAATATTAAGTCGGTTCATCTGCACCCCTCCAGTCATGAATACTATTGTATACCACATGAGCCGATTTGTCAACCTTGAACGTTTTAACCGATTCCCAATGATTTATCTTGACATTGCGGAGCATTTGTGCTATAATACATCAAGCTGTAGCAAAATATGCACCTTATGACATTGTATGCATGTTTTTGCACATATAAAAATCGTATAACTTATATATACATCTGGCGTATAATATGCATCCTCACGGGAACATATAGTTTTGTGGCGCTTTTCGTTTGGCAGGACTATTATTATAGTACACGACTATGCCGCCAATATGAAACAGCTCGCGGATATTTTTCAAATCATCCCACAGCTTTCACATAAATATCATCTGATTTCAATAAAACATCAATTTAGGTATTGATTTTTTTCACTCTTTGTTGTATAATGATTAAACAAGCAGAAATGACAGGAGGACTGAATATGTTCAAAAATCAGGCAGATGGCCGCAAGAATCTTGTGGGCATCAAAATGCACGAAGTACGCAAGTCGCGTGGTATTTCCCAGCGCCAGGTGGCAGACGACCTGAACGAAATGGGACTCATCATCGACAAGAACGCGGTGCAGCGTATGGAGTCAGGACAGCGCTTTATCACTGATATCGAGCTTATCACTATCGCTAAGTATCTTGGTATCCCGCTGGACGAGCTGATGGCTTCATTCAGCAAGTAAAACGGAAGCCCCGGAGCGTGTGCTCCGGGGCAGTTTTTATGGTATCAGCTCTAGATGTTCCTCGCCGTCGAGCACTCCGCCGGTATTCCGGCAGGTGCAGAATATCAGCGCCAGGAAGTAGAATATCATGCTCTCGCTCATCAGACCGTTGGTGAATCCCACCTTGAACGGGATCATCGGCAGCATAGCCGCCACGACATACAGCACGGCATATGTCACCAGCACGTTCGCCGGGGTCGCCGCGGAATACCGGGGCAGGAAGGTCCTTCCCCTTATCTGGAGCCATATCCAGTAGATGAACGGCGGAAGCATGATAGCCTCGCTCACTATGGCAATCCAGGACAGATTCGAGAACACCGCATCGCATACCATGTTCGCAATACTTCCGTTGCCGGTCTGGTTCATCACAGCGAAGGTGTTCAGCAGCTCCACATAGAATATGTGCAGGCAGAGCCACGGGGTAAGTCCGAATATGGTGAGCACACGGTATATCCTGCGCGCCCTCTGCTGCCTAATGAATCCTGCCGCGGCAAACAACCCCAGTCCGTAGCAGATTATCCCCGGGAATGCAATGAACATCGCGATGCTGTTGCGCGTACTGCTTATGTTTGCCACGCCCTCCGTCAGCCACCAGACCTTTCCGCAGTGAGCCGCGTCGCCGTACGCCATGAGCCAGTCCCCGGTGCCGAAGCACAGGCAGCCCACGATTCCCAGCAGGAATGCTATCAGCATTTTTTCTTCTTAGTCATGTTGTTCCTTCTTTCAGTTAGTTCGAGCTAACAGAATTATACCACAGCTGTCCGCATTTGTCAATACCCGAAAGACGCGCTACGCAGGAATATAACCGGGATTTCCGGCGACACTAGGAATACGATGAATGAAGCGAATCGGAGGTACCCGATCTTGATTCAACACTTTCTGATTGACATGACCGCGAAATTGCGATACAATCATAGGACGGCAATACGCCGGACAATTCGCAGGACGGAGGCTCTTATGCTCGAGAATTTACCCACCAGCACGGTATTCACCCTGGCAGACGCAGTGAGCTGCCGGAAATACCAGGTGTGCAGCACCCCCGGGGCGGACATCACCCTGCTCGCCTTCGATGCCGGCGAGGGAGTCAGCACAGAGCAGTACTCCGGGGACACGCTGTATACAGTGCTCACCGGGAACTGCACCATAACCGCCGGAGATCCAATCGCACTTTCCGCAGGCGAAAGCACAGTGAGCCCCGAAGTAATGCTGCATTTGCTGGAATCCACCGGCAGTTCCGTATCATGCAGACCACAATACACAAAGGAGAAAACAACATGGACAAGCTTATAAATCACATTCCCCACAAGGAAGCCATCTCTCTGAAGGACCAGATAGGCTACGAGCCGGGTCAGGTCGCTTCCATGACCCTGACCAACCAGCCCCAGGTCGGAATGACCCTCTTCGCCTTTGACCAGGGCACCAAGATCGGGACTCATGCCGCTCCCGGCGACGCAATTCCCACTATCCTCGAGGGCGAGGCGGAGATCACGATAAGCGGCACCACCTACACGGTACGCGCCGGCGAGAGCATTGTAATGCCTGCCGGGGAGCCGCACTCCCTGAGGGCTGCCACCATATTCAAAATGCTGCTCGTCCTCGTCAAGAACTGATTCCACGCAAAGCAAGCCCCGGCATCCGCACTGGATCGCCGGGGCTTTTTTTATTTCCCGAAGCGGAAGCTTCTGAAGTCGAAGTCGCTGCCGGGCAGGAACGTGAAGGAGATCTTCCGCTTTCCGGAAATGCCGGAAAGTCCGAAGCTGCGCTCAACGTAGTCCTCCGCGCCCTCCGTGCGGAATTCGCACAGCACCCTCTCGCCGGAATCCAGCATGAGGTGAATGCTGTTCAGCGGAAGCGCCGATCGTCCCTTGATGACGATATACGCAGGCTGCTCCTCCGAAAAGTCGAACTCCCCGAATTCCAGCACGACGTTGTTGCCGATTCCCGTGACCTCTCTGCCCTCCACGGTGAACTTGTCGCCGTAAATGCGCTCCGCGTCCGCCGCGCAGTTTTCGGTGAACTCCCGGTGCAGGCGTTCAAACTGGAATCCGCTCACCTGGTAGCCATAATCCGTTTCGATGGTGAACGTGTGAATTCCGCGCAGGATCTCCGGCAGGCGGAAGGTTTCCGGCTTGAACACCATCCACTCCGGCTGCTTGTGGTAGGTGTACTCGCCCAGCAGTCTGCCCTCCCCCGGGATCCCGTCGTAGAAGCGTATCTTCACCGGATCAAGGGTATTCGCCCATATCGGCACCGTCACGGAATCCGCACCGGAGCCGAAGTCCACGTTATCAAACGCCGCCCAGGAGCTTGCCCCGAAGCCGAAGCATATTCCTTTATTCACGCCCTGGCACAGGTTGTCGCTCGCCCGGGTGTACAGTCCGCCGGGAACAAAGGTATACGGGTCGGTGACGGCGCTGCCAAGCCCCTCCGCCCGGAAAGGCAGAACGGACAGGATATGGTACTTCCCGGTGCCGTTTCTGCACATCGCGCGCAGGCAGAATACGCCGTCGCCCTTCGCGCGGACCGTTACGGCGCCGTCCGGCTCCTGCGTGAATTCCGCCGCGCCGGTCACTATGCCGGTTTCGGTGGTGATACGGTATTCGATGTCGTCCGCGTAATCCGCGTTCGCCGGGAATATTACGGGCGTTACCCTTATCTCGCGGCAGTCTTCGGTGAACAGCAGCCTGTCCGCGCGCAGCTCTATCTTGCGCACGGGTATTTCGTCAGTCCTGCCGCACTCCGTGGGAGCCGCGGATACACGCTCGCTGCAGGACGCGCCGGGTATCTCCGCCGCCGGGACGGAATCCAGCCTGATCACGCTGTCCGGAAGCCCCGGAGAGGTGAATCTCACGGTGATTCCGCCGGATTCCCTGACGGAGCCTATCACCGCCAGCATTTTTCCCGAGAACAGCCGGCGCGAAGTCCCCTTGTACTGGTCGTAATCCGTGCTGTCGCCGTTGTCCAGTCCCAGGAGCCTTCCGGCGCCCTCCACGGTGACGTTCACACGGTTTCCGGCGTTGGCGCAGAAGTTCCCGTCGGAATCCAGCGCGGACACCTCGATGTACGCGATATCCCTGCCGTCCGCCCTCACCGCGGACTTATCCGCAGACACCTCCAGGCGCGCCGCGTCGCCGAAGCTTCGCGTGATATCCTCGGCGATGACCCTGCCGCCCTCGTCGTAGGCAAGCGCCTTCAGCTCGCCCGGAGCGTAGGCTATGCTGTAATCCGCGGTGAGTTTCTCGCCGTGGGCATGGTCGATATCGAACGCGCCCATGGAATCCCCGTTAAGGAAGAGCTCCACCCTGGGCGCGTTGGAGCAGACGCGCACATCCACCGTCTGCCCGGGATTGAAATCCCAGTGGGGGAATATGTGCACGAACGGCGCCTTGTGGTAATCCGTCCATTCCGCGCGGAACACATACGCGCTGTCCTTGGGGAATCCGGCGGTGTCGTACTGTCCGAAGTAGCTGTTCTTGGTGGAATACGGCGTAGGCTCGCCGATGTAGTCGAATCCCGTCCAGATGAACTGCCCGGCGCAGAATTCCGCGTCCCTGTCCCGGATTATGCACTCCTCGGTATTCTTCGCGCCCCAGCCGGTGCAGCTGTTGCCCAGGGATGAGCACTGCTCGTCATCGTCCGCCAGCACCGTCTGCGACAGGGGGAAGTGGTATATACCACGGCTCTGCACGACGGAAGCGGTTTCGCTGCCATAGATGAGCCAGTCCGGGTGCTTCTCGTGGTGCTCGTGGTAGAGCCGCTCGCCGTAGTTATACCCCACCAGCTTGAGGATATCGCCGCACTTCTGCCCGTTCTCCCACTGCATGAAATTTGAGCCGAAAGTGGCGTAGCCGTTGTGCAGCGGATCGTAGGATTCCACCAGGCGTCGGAGCATGGAGGTGACCTCCTGACCGCGCTCGTCCGCATGGGTGTCGAAGATCTCGTTGCCCACACTCCAGCCGATTATGGAGGGGCAGTTCCTGTCGCGGCGCACCCAGGAAGCCACGTCGCGCTCCACCCACTCGTCGAAGAAGCGCGCGTAGTCGTACTCCGTCTTGCAGCGCTCCCACATGTCGAATCCCTCGGAAAGCACCAGCATTCCGGTTTCGTCGGCAAGCTGCATGAATCCCTCCGCAGGCATGTTGTGGGAGGTGCGAATAGCGTTCACGCCCATCTCCCGTAATTTCACGAACCTGCGCCGCAGCGCTTCGATGTTGAACACAGCGCCCAGACAGCCGTTGTCGTGGTGCTCGCAGGAGCCGTGCAGCTTGACGTGACGTCCGTTGAGGAAGAATCCGTGGTCGGCGGTGAACTCCACCGTGCGGAATCCGAAGCGGCTGGCAGTGCGCTGTATCACGTCGCCGCCGCTTATCAGCTCGGATACTACATTATAAAGGTACGGGTCGTCGATATCCCACCGTCTGGGGGAATCCACCCGGATAATCTGCCGCGTGAGGGAATACGCCGCGCCCGGCTCCCTTACCGCCGCCGGAATGCAGGATATGTCCGCCGCGCAGGCGTCGCTCTCAGCGCTCGCCACGGTATTCCCCTCCCGGTCGAGAAGCGAGGTGCGCACGCGGAGTCCGGCAACAGGAGTTCCCTCCGGGCGGATGACCTCAGACTGCACCGTAAGTTCCCAGCAGCCCTCCACGGGCTTTGCGGAGAGGTACACGCCGTCGTTGCCAAAGTGGATATCCGGGTATTCACACAGCCATACATCGCGGAAAATACCGGCGCCGGAATACCACCTGGAGTTCGGGGCGCGGTGGTCTACCCTGACGGTGACGACATTCTCGCCGTCCCTTATCAGAGCGGAAATATCGTGCTGGAACGCGGAGTATCCGTACTTCCACTCCCCTGCCTTCTCGCCGTTGACATACACGGTGCTGTCCATATACACGCCGTCAAACCGTATCGCAGTGCGTATTCCCGGCTTCCGGCGGTAGACGAACCGCTTCCTGTACCAGCCGGTGGAGGTGGAATACAGGTCGTTGGTGTTCCCTATCAGCCAGTCGTGGGGAATGTCCACGGGGGCGAAATCCAGCCCGTCCGGGGATTCCGTGCCAAAGGAGGTCTTACAGAACTCCCAGCCGTCGCAGAACAACGCGCGGTTATTGTAACTATCGCAGAATGCCATGTGTTTATCCTCTCTTACTGAATATCAGACGGAGTTCCGCGGAAATATCCGGCAGCGCAACGCGGTATTTCTCCGACAGCGCCGGACCGCAGGAATTCGACCCCACGCCAGCCATCGCGGAATCCACGCAAATCACGCTGCTGCCGCACTTTTCAAGCTCGTAATTGTGTCGCTTCTCCGCCAGCTCCTCCTGGGTGTATTCCGACGCATTGAACGAGAATCCGTCCGGGGAAGCGAATACCACGCTGGTGTCGCCGTCCGTGACCTCCGCGCGCAGGCAGCCAAAGTGCGATGAATTCTCCTGGGGACGGAGGTAATCCTCGTGCATGGCGCTGATATCCGCCGTGAACTCACCGAACCAGCTTGCCTGGTGCTTGTCGGCGTAGCTTTCGCGCGGTCCATAGCCGAGATATTCCACCTGCGTGAAATCCCGGCGCAGGAACAGCCGGATACCGAACCGCGGCAGGAACTGCACCTTGTCGGAAACCCTGCCCCGGCATGAAACGCCGAGCATGCCGCCGGAAATCCTGTATTCCACGTCCAGGTAAACGAAGGGCTGGTGTATGCTCCACCCGAAAGACTGCCGCAACCTGATCACTGCCGCGTTCCCCTGCACCTCAGCCGTAACGCCGTAATTGCGCGCCTTGGAGTCATGCAGGTGCATTCCATACCAGTCGCCCTTCATAACGTCGTTGTCGGTGGGTGCGCGGAAAAAGTTAAACTGCATCGGTCTGTCCAGCAGCTCCCTGCCGCAGCGCTTTATGGAGTCGAACGCGGACAACCGCCGGCTGAACCGGTACTCCATCTCCCCGGAAGCCACGGTAATGTAAAGCGGCTCTTCCCGTATCTCCACCGGGGATTCCACACTGACCGGAGCGTATTCCACCGGGCGGAGTTCCAGCTGGTCGAAGCAGACCTCGCTGCCCTCTTCCCAGTACTCCGTGGCGTGGCTGGCGGTGAACACGAACCGGATATGGTCGCCGTATTCCGTCCCGGGGATCTCTATATCGAACACTCCAAGCGGCGGCAGACTGAACGGAAAACTACCCTCCCGCACAACTCTGCCTTGCTCAGTGATCTCGTAGCGACAGTCCAGCATTTCTCCGGCGTCCGTGAATTCAAGCACACTGGAGAAACGGAATCTGCCCGGCTCGCTCCCAGCGATAACGCGCACGGGGCGGTAGACCTGCTTCAGCTCCAGAAGCCCAGTGTGGGGAGTCCTGTCCGGGTAGACCAATCCGTCCATGCAGAAGTTGCCGTCGTTGTGCCGCTCGCCGAAATCTCCGCCGTATCCGTACTTGACCCTGCCATCCGCAGTTGTCCCAAGCGGCACGGAATGGTCGCACCACTCCCAGACGAATCCGCCGCAGAAGCGCTCGCTGGAATAGAACGTGTTGCGGTATTCCTCCAGGTCGCCGGGACCGTTGCCCATTGCGTGGCAGTATTCACACAGCACAAAGGGACGCTTATCCTCCTTCTCCAGGAATCTTCGCATATCTTCGGGTGAGGTGTACATCTCCGACACCAGGTCGAGGATATCGTCCGGGGTGTCGTCCAGCCGGTGGGTGCTCTCGTAGTGCAGCAGCCGGGTCCTGTCCAGGAATTTCACAAGTTCCCCGGCAGCGCGCATATTGGTGCCCCAGCCGCTCTCGTTGCCCAGGGACCAGAATACCACGCAGGGGCGGTTTATGTCGCGCTTCACCAGGGATTCTGCGCGGTCGGTTATCGCCCGGCGGAAGCGCTCGTCCGAAGCTATCAGCGCTATTCCATCGTAGCCCCTGGTCCACTTGAGGTCGTTGTATACTGTCACGCAGCCGTGGCTCTCCATGTCTGCCTCATCGATGACGTAGAACCCAAGGCGGTCGCACAGCTGGTAGAACTGCGGCGCATTCGGATAGTGTGAGGTGCGCACCGCATTGATGTTGTGCCGCTTCATCAGCGTGAGATCCTTCAGCATTTTTTCCACCGGAGCGTAGTAACCAGTGTCCGGATAGCTGTCATGCCTGTTCACTCCGCGGAACTTAACAGGAACTCCGTTTATCTTCACGACGCCGTTTTCCGCAGTCACGGAGCGGAATCCCACCTGCTCGCCGACAACTTCCTCCCCGGCGGTTATCGTCAGGGAGTACAGATAGGGGCGCTCCGCATTCCAGAGCTGCGGCGCGGAAATCTCCACCCGGGCAGTGGCTCCGGCTGCGGCGTCGAATTCCGCCACGGTGGCTCCGGTCATGTCCGACAGGCGGCAGTGCGCGGAAATCCCCACGGGGGTGAATTCCAGCTCCGCCCGGGAATTATTCCCGGAAAGGCGCGTGGCGATACGGTAGTCCTCCAGTCGCTCCTCCGGGCGCGAGAGAATGTACACGTCCCGGAATATTCCCGACAGGCGTATTTTGTCCTGGTCCTCGAGATAGGTGCCGTCGCACCATTTCAGCACTGCGGCGGTGATACGGTTGTTCCCCTCTTTCAGAAACGGCGTGATGTCGAACTCCTGCATGCTGTGGGACACCTGGGAATAACCCACGAATTCCCCGTTGACATAGAGATACACGCAGCTGTCCACGCCCTCGAACACGAGAATACGGCGCATTTCGTCCGGCACATGGGAATAATCCCGGCTGTACACGCCCACCGGGATATCGTCCGGGACGTAGGGCGGATCAAAAGGAATGGGATAACTCACGTTGGTATACTGCGGCACGTCGAATCCATGCAGCTGCCAGTTTGACGGCACGGGTATAGTGGTATTTCCAGGGAGGGCGGTGAAATCGTCCTCCAGGTCGATAATGCTGCTGTAGTACCGGAAGTCCCAGTCGCCGTTCAGCAGCCGCATTCTTGAGGAATCCCCCCGGGCTGCGAAGGGATCCTGTCCCGGCGCGAACGGAATGAAGTAGCATCGCTTTCCCAGCGTGCCGACGTGGAGCTGCTGCAAATCCTCGTGGAACACCATTCGGTTCTTCGGAGTACCAGAAGCTGAAATTCTTGAAATATTCATGTGCGCTCTCCTTTGCGTTTTTTGATATTTTAATTGTACAGTATCTTGACAGCGAAGTCAATAGATGATATTATTATTTTATAACGATATGAATATCGGAGGTGTTATTTTTGGAATTCTGCGATTTTCCGATAATAAGGGGCGAAAAGGAACTTCCGCTCTTCCTGGGCAACATGGGGCAGTGGGTGCGGCAGGATCACATGATACGCCCGGAGGGGCTGTCCGTCCCCCAGATACTCTACTGCACCCGGGGCAGCGGAACACTGGTACTGGACGGGACGCGTGTTGAGATCCCTCCCTGCACCGGGGTATTCCTCCCGGCGGATATTCCGCACGAATACTACCCCAACGGCAACATGTGGGATATCCACTGGGTGGTTCCGGCAGGCTACGCCGCGGAAGATATCCTGCGGCAGTTCGGGCTTGACCGCCCGAAAATAAGCGAACTGCGCGACGTCGGCACACTGGAGCATATCTTCCGGAAAATGCACGACGCAATACGGACTGACAGCATTTTCGGAAACTACCGCGCCTCCGGTTTTTTGTATGATTTTCTCATCGAGTATTACCGGCAGATCTCCTCCGGGGGCGCTTCTCCGTCGTCCTCCCCGGCGCTCACCAAGGCGGTGGATCACATCAATTCCGCGTTCCGGTCGGAGATAACGCTGGAGGAGCTTTCCGGGATCTCCGGCGTATCCCGGCAGCACCTATGCCTGCTGTTCCGCAATATTCTGGGAATGCGCCCGATGGAATACACCGCCCGGCGCCGTATCCAGGCGGCAAAGGAACTGCTCACCGGAACGCCGATGAGCGTGGAATCCATTGCGGAGGAGGTCGGATTTGGCTCAGAAAGCTACTTCTGCAAGCAGTTCCGGCGGTACGAAGGGATAACCCCCACCGCTTTCAGGAATGCACGCAGATTATCCTGACTCCGCACGCCTGTCCAGGATAGAAGTTACTTAATTCCGCGAATTTGCACAATCCCCTCGGCTAATTCTTGCTGGGAGACTCTAAAGCAGCACCGCGCAAAGGCCATTTATTAGGTTCGCGTATGTTTTGCTTGCAAATTGCACTATTCATCCCTGCAATGGAACAGCTTATCTGTGCTTTTTATTTCACTCCGTTCAGCGCCGACAAATTGTATTAATCTATCATCCGAATTCATATCTTCAGATGCCTGCGGCGTACAGTGACCGCTCAAGCAGGTATTGAAGCAATTATTTTTATCTGTGTTTTTCGGGTACAATTGACCGACGAATGATTTACAGCAAAGCCAAACAGTTGTATAAACATATTTTTATATTTCCTTTACAGACTATTGACAAACTAAAAAAATGGTGTTATAATCATGTATAAACTGGCAGATATTCTGCCAGAACTACGGGTATAAGTTACCCAAGGCTAACTTTAAACCCGAAAGAAAGGACACATAGAATTATGAAAAACGTATTTAAGAATCAGAAGATCGGCTTTTTCGCACTGGGTGCGCTCGCAGCAACCGCTGGCGTAAAGTTCCTCAAGAGCAAGACATTCCACAACGGCTGCGTAAAGGTGGTTTCCGGCGGAATGAAGCTGCGCAATGAGGCAGCTGCTGAAGTTGCAAAGATCCGCGAGGACGCGCAGGACACTCTCTTTGATAAGGACGCTGATCAGGAATGAGATTCACCCCGGTCTACGACGCTCATAACCGGCTGAGAGTACGCTGCGGCGACTACGCATTCACGAAAGAACAGGCGTGCGGTATCGCAGAACTTCTCGGCAGCCTGGATTTCGTCGAGCATGCGGAATCCAACTGGCGCACCGGCAGTATTCTCGTGATGTACCGCGACGGCGCCCGCCAGCAGGTGCTGGACGCCGTTTCCGCACTGGACCGCGGCTCCCTCCCCGAAAAGGAGCTTCCTGCGGTCGCGCAGGCGGATGCGAAATTTGCCGGCGACCTTGAAAAAATGCTCGTCAAGCGTGTTCTCATGCGGCTGCTTCCGCTCCCGGTACGCACCGCGATCACCGTCTGGAACGGCTCCAAATACATGATACGCGCACTGGATAACCTGCTGCAATTCCGCATGAATGTCGCAGTGCTCGACGGCACCGCCATCGGCGCTTCCATGTTCAGCAGCAATATGTCCACGGCCTCCTCCGTTATGTTCCTGCTGGGTCTGTCCGACCTGCTGGAGGACTACACGCGCCAGCGCACCAAGCTCGCTCTTTCCGAGCAGCTCGCGCTCCATGTTGACAACGTGTGGGTGGAAACTCCCGGTGGCACCCGTCAGATACCGTTCGATCAGGTCCAGGTCGGCGACAGGATACTTGTCCAGACCGGCAGCGTGATCCCGTTTGACGGCACAGTCTGCGGCAACGTCGCTATGGTGAACCAGTCCACCATGACCGGCGAAAGCGAGCCAGTACATAAAAAGGAGGGCGACAGCGTATTCGCCGGCACCACCGTCGAGGACGGCAAGCTGCTTATCGAAGTGCGCACGCTTTCCGATGGCTCACGGCTCCAGGAGATAATCGGGCTTATCGACCAGTCCGAGAACCTGAAAGCAGGGGTGCAGAGCAAAGCGGAGCACCTCGCGGACAGCATAGTCCCCTACAGCTTCCTGGGATTCGCGCTCACTGCGCTGCTCACCGGGAATATGACAAGGGCGGTATCCGTGCTGATGGTGGATTTCTCCTGCGCGATAAAGCTCTCCACGCCGATTTCCGTGATTTCCGCGATGAGAGAGGCGGCAGAGCACGGCACCGCAGTCAAGGGCGGAAAGTACCTGGAGGCCTATGCGGCTGCGGACACGATAGTATTCGACAAGACGGGTACCCTGACGAACGCCTGCCCGAAGGTAACGGACGTGGTCCCTTTCGGCGGAAACACCCGGGAATACGTCCTGCGCACCGCCGCATGCCTGGAGGAGCACTTCCCCCACAGCGTGGCAGCCGCCGTCGTGGAGGCAGCCCGGAACGAAGGACTGAATCACGAAGAGGAGCACGCCGAGGTAGAATACCTGGTCGCTCACGGAGTAGCCACTACCCTGCACGGGGAGAGGGCGATAATCGGTTCAGCGCACTTCGTGTTCGAGGACGAAGGGATCCCACTCAGCGACGCGGACAGGGCGCTTATCGAGGAAAAGAGCAATTGCAGCTCCACGATATTCCTTGCGATCGGCGAAAAGCTGGCAGGAATGCTGGTCATCAACGACCCTGTAAGAGAAGAAGCCGCGGAGGTCATCTCAGAACTGCGCAGCCTTGGAATTACGCATGTATGCATGCTGACCGGCGACGCAGAGCCTGCGGCAAAGCGCATTGCAGGCGAGCTTGGAATAGACGCCTACGTATCCCAGGTGCTGCCGGCATACAAGAGCGAGTTCGTGAACAAGCTCAAGGAAGAGGGACACAAGGTCATCATGGTCGGCGACGGCGTTAACGACACGCCTGCCCTTGCAGCGGCTGATGTTTCCGTTGCGATGTGCGGCGGCTCGGATATTGCACGCGAGGTCGCGGACGTTACGCTGTGCAGCGACACGCTGAGGGAGCTGGTTACGCTCCGCAGGCTGAGTACTGCGCTGATGGAGCGGATCAACGCGAACTACAGGTTCATCGTCGGCTTCAACGCCGGGCTGATAATCCTGGGGGCTGTGGGGGTAATTCCGCCGTCTACTGCGGCGTTACTCCACAACGGCTCCACGATGATCATTTCCGGAAAGAGCATGACGAAGCTTCTCAGGTAAATCACAGACTGCCCTGGATTTCCGGGGTAGCAAACTCGCATTGCACAATGATCAGGACGCTTTTCGCTGAAAGGCGTCCTTTTTATATGTAGATTCATTCACGCACAAAGCGCATTATTCCAGTTTGTCACGCCATGTTCGTTAAAATATGCTATAATTATATTGAGGTAATTCCGGATCTGATGTAGTATTTTCCGCTGAATCCGTAGTATATAAGTGAAGCCGAAAAGGAGGCGACAGGATGATAGATGACGAAAGAATCATTGAATTGTTTTTCGAACGTTCAGAGGAAGCAATACAGGAGCTTGGCAACAAATACGGCAAAGCCTGCCACAAGCTCTCATACAACATTGTGAACAACAAGCAGGACGCAGAGGAATGCGTAAACGACGCTTATCTGGGAGCATGGAACGCCATTCCGCCGGAAAAGCCTGATCCGCTGCTGACCTACCTTTGCAAGATCGTTCGGAACATTTCGCTGAAAATGTATTACAGGAAGGGAGCCGCCAAGCGAAGCAGCGCCTACACGATCGCTATGGAGGAAATTGAAGCCTGCATAGCGTCCCCGAACACGGTAGAAACCGAATTTGAAGCAAGAGAGCTGGCGCGGATCATCGAGAGTTTTCTGGACACGCTGACCGTCGAAAATCGCGTTATCTTCATGCGGCGGTATTGGTTTTCGGACAGCTGTAAGGATATAGCTGAATTTGTAGGGCTCACAGAGAAAAATATTACTGTCCGGCTGACGCGCATACGCCAGAAAATGAAAAGGTATTTGAGCGAAAAGGGGGTATTTATATGAACTCGAAGAAATTTACCGAAGCTATGAGCGAAATCGACAACAAGTATGTCAGCGAAGCAGTTTCCTACAACAGAACCCGTTTGTTGAAAAAGGGGTCTAAAAGAATTGCGGTTTTAGTCGCTGCTGTCATAGCCGTATTGAGTCTTTGCGGATTCACTGCATATGAACTCGGATTATTTGATCCGTGGCTGCAAAAGCCTTCTGCCGAACCAACAGAAACCGTCAGGAGCGCGATTGAAGGTCAGGCTGACAAGGAATACACAATATCCATGCGCGTTGAGGAAATAAAGATCGACGAAGATGAAACGGCGCGCGTCAAAGCTATGTACTCCGGCAGCAAACTGGCAAAAGCACGAGGGTGGACAGACGATTATCTTGAGGAGCACTTTATCGTCGTATGGGCGAAATATTACACGGAGTACGACCATACCAAGACATTTTTAGACGATGGCTATACTGAACAGTATTTTTACCTGACCCAGGATGCAAAATCCGGGGAATGGACGATCAGCGATAATACATCTCCTACGACTAGTGCAAAATAACACGGTAAACACAAATTACAAGGCAAGTACATAGCGGAATTGATATAGTGATCCCCGATGTTCCCAGGTCATTTTTGTGATCTTTTAAAAATAATTTTTGCAATTTCCAAAGAATTCTGGGGTAAATCCCCTTACTCACCTCCGAAAATCCGCATAACAGCGTGGTTTTTCTGAGGTAATAAAAAAAATCAAAAAAATTCGATTTTTTTTGAAAAAACTATTGACAAATCAGGTTTCCTGTGATATAATAATATAGTCGTCAGGGACAAGAGATAAAAACTCAAAAACCTGATGGAAATAAAAAAATGAGATGCTGCTATGGCTCAGTTGGTAGAGCACATCCTTGGTAAGGATGAGGTCATCGGTTCGACTCCGATTAGCAGCTCCATTTTTTTTGGAGAGGTATCGAAGTGGTCATAACGAGGCGGTCTTGAAAACCGTTTGGGGGCAACTCCACAAGGGTTCGAATCCCTTCCTCTCCGCCAGAGAACTAACGGCTTAGCAGAGCGATATGCGCTGTTAAGCCGTTTTCGTTTATTTAGGAATCGCCACTTGCCCCGCACCACAAAATCCAGAGCACTCATTTGTCAACGATTAGTGCACAAAAGACAACAGTCAGACAACAGCAGCCCCGGAAATCCAGCCAAGTCAGGAATCCACGGAACAGTAACCAAAATCCCTCCGGCGGAATAATATAAGGCAGAGAAACGACCGGAGGTGACAACATGAGAAGACCGCGCAAACGCCGCAGGAACTGCGGCACGGGCGTACTGCTTGCTGTGGCTGCATTCCTCGCAGCGCTGATGTGCATTTCCTTCTTTTCGCTCAAGGTGCTGCTTTTCACCGTTGCCGCCGTACTGATCATTTCCGGAATATTCCTGCTGAAATGCTGACGCGAAAGGAGCGTACATATGAAAATCGTTGTACTGAAAAGCCCGAAGTTCTTTGCCGGGATCCTCAGAGCCGTGTTCGGGATCAAGAAAATGCCTGCCGAATGAGAAAAGGGAGCGGTTCCTGCCGCTCCCATTTTTTATCCGCAGATATCCACGATCGCGCACGCGAAAAGCACCGCGTCCTTCAGCAGCTCCTCCTCGGTGATGAACTCGTCGTTGCCGTGCATGTGATAGTCCGTATTGCCACGCTCCACGCCAAATGCAACGCCGCCCTCCACCGTGTGGACATAGGTTCCGCCGCCGATGGCTATGCAGCACCCCGGCTCGCCCTCAACCTCGGAGTACACCCTCAGCAGCTTCTGCACGAACTCGCTGTCCTCAGGGACGATGTGCGGCTTCTCCTCCATGTTTCTGCCGTAATGAACTCCTGCCTGCTCAAGAGCCGCAGACAGCCCTGCAACCACGTCCTCCAGCACCACGCAGACGGGATATCGGATATCTATGCAGCCGCTGATCTTCCCGTCGCGCATCGCGAACTTACTGAACGTCAGCGTAAGCGCACCGGATTTCTCGTCCTGCACCTTCAGCGCCGCAGAACGCCCGTCCGTTTCGCCGAACGGGAATTTCTCTGCCAACCCACGGATTATCTCACGCTGCTGACCCTCCCGGAGCGGAAGCCTGTTCAGCGTTGCAATAAGCGCAGTAACCGCATTCACGCCGGTCTGCGGAGTGGAGGCATGCGCCGACCTGCCGGAGCAATGCAGCGTGATATCGCCATTCGGCTCCGTATCCACCGTCAGCACCGCGCCGGTGGAGTTCGCCGTGATAACCGCACGCACCTCCTCATAGGGGATTCCGCGCAGGACTGCCTCCGCCTTGTCCGGGACCGCGTTTGGAATACTGCCCCCGGAGAAGCTTACCACCGACCCGGGCTGATAGTCACCCAAAATATCAGCGCGGATCATTCCCTTTTCAATGTTGATCAGCGGAAAGCTTGCGTCCGGAGTAAACACCATTGGCGGCAGCTTATTTCCACGGCAATAGATCTCAAGATCCTCGGAGCCGTTCTCCTCGTCGGTGCCGAAAAGCAACCTTACGCCCTTCTTCAGAGGAATTCCCAGCTCCTTGACGCAATACAGCGCGTACAGCGCGGCAACGCAGGGTCCCTTGTCGTCGATGACTCCCCTGCCGAGCAGCTTTCCATCAGTCCGCGTAAGCTGGTAGGGAGGGCAGCTCCAGTTGAGCGGCTCCGCCGGGACCACGTCCAGGTGTCCGAGTATCCCCAGCGCCACGTTACCTGCCGGGGAATAATCCGCGGTGCCCATCACGTCGTCATGGCAGCTGGTCACGAATCCCATGTCGCGGCAGATCTCCAGCATTTTGTCCAGCGCTCTCCGAGGCTCCTTGCCGAACGGCGCTCCCGGCTTCGATTCGCCCTTTACACTGGGTATCTCCACAAGCTGACGTATGGTGTCCACCATTTCCTCCCGGTGGGAATATATGAACTCTGTGATCTTCTGCTTCATGATGGTACTTCCTTTCAGACCTGTTTCTCTTTATTTTAACCTTTTCCGATGTATTTATTCTGCCTGCGCCGCATGAGTTTCAGCATTCTCGGACGGTTGTACCGCTGAATGATAACAAACAGCATGTCGAATACCGCAGCCGCCACGGAAGTCAGCACAAACACCAGGACGGTGCTGCGTAAAACCGGAACAATAACGCTCAGCACCACCGGCACAAAGCTGACGACCACATTCACCTCGTGGACTATTTCAGCGCCGCACATATTACAGACCACTTTCTCCGGGGTGTTCTCTTTCAGCGAAAAACTTCCCGGTACGTAGGTCGGAAGCTTTACTTTCCAGCTGTGGACTTTCAGTAACTGGTATAGCTTAGCTTCTGCCCTGCCCTGTCTGAACCACGCCGCGTTGTAATCCACGCCGCGTGCGGTGACTGCGTCAACAGCCGCTCCCACCCCCAGCCGTACCGCGAAGTGATAAAAGATCGTTGCGAAAGTTATCAGCAGCGTTAGGAATACTCCCTGCCCCCAGACAAGCCAGCAGACCAGGAATATCACCGATAATCCCAGAAACGCCAGAGTGCCTTTTTCCATGAAATGCTGAAATCCGGATTTCATGAGTTTTCCTCCGTCATTGGCGGTCGAGCATTTCCTCGGCTGCCTTCAGTCCGCTTTCGGTAAGTCCGCCGTCCATTATGCGCGCCAGCTCCTGCTTCCTGCCCTCGTGGTCCAGGGGGATTATACGCGTGTAGGTGCGCTGACCCTCCGTCTGCTTCTCGATGAGCATGTGCGTCTGCGCCAACGCCGCTATCTGCGCCAGGTGCGTGATACACAGTACCTGCCGCTTCTCCGCGGTCTGCGCCAGCTTTACGCCTACCTTCGCCGCAGTCCTGCCGCTTATTCCGGCGTCCACCTCGTCGAATATCATCGTCGGGATATCGTCGCCCTCCGCCATGACGCTCTTTATCGCCAGCATTACACGGGAAAGCTCGCCGCCGCTCGCCGTCCTGTTAAGCGGCTTCGGCTCCTCTCCGGCGTTCGCGGATATCAGTATCTCCACCTCGTCCATGCCGTTTATCGTTATCTTATCCGGGCGCACGTCGAAGCTGAGCGTCACGTTCGGCATATTCAGGAAACGCAATACCTCGCATATCTCCGCCGACAGCCGCTCGGAAGTCTCCCGGCGGCGTGCGCTGATATCCTCCGCCATGCGCTTCACCTGTCCGGCTAGATCATGCTTCTCCTCGGACAGGCGCTCTATCTCCCCGTCCAGACCAGAAAGCTGCGACAGCTCCTGGCGGCACTCCTCAAGGTAGTCCACCAGCTGATCCGGATCCATGTTGTATTTGCGGCAGGCGTGCTTCATAGCTGACACCCTGTCCTCAAGGTCGGCTTCGCGCTCCTCGCTGTCGTCGGCGCCGAACGCCATGGAGGCAGCCTCGCTGCTGATATCCTCCAGCTCCGGGAGTATTTCCTCCAGCCGACGGAACAGCACGTCCGCCTCCGGAAGCACCGCGCCCGCGGTCGCAAGGGAGTTCATCGACTGGCGCACCAGGTCGATCGCCCCGGGATTCTCCTCGCCGTTCAGCAGGTCGTTCGCGGTGAACAGCGCTCCCTGTATCTTCGCGGTGTCGCGTAATTTCTGGAGTTCCTCCTCCAGGCGCTCGCCCTCGCCGTGCTCCAGGTTGAGTTCCGCCAGTTCCTCGGCGATGGCGGTAAGCTGCGCCGTGCGGAGTTCCCGGGTGCGGTTCTCCTCCTGGAGCTCCTTCAGGCGGCGCGAAAGCTTCGAGAACCGCCGGAATTCCGCACGGTATTCCTCCAGTGCGCCGGAAAGCTCCCCGTAGCTGTCGAGGATCTGCCGCTGATTGTCGGTATCCATCAGAATGCGGTTCTCGTGCTGCCCGTGAATATCCACCAACAGCTCGCCGACCTCCCGGAGCATTGCCGCCGTCGCCGCCCTGCCGTTTATCCGGGCGCTGCTCTTACCCTCGGCGGTGATTTCGCGCATGAGGACTAACTCGCCGTCCTCGGCGGAGAATCCCAGTTCAGTCAGCCGGGACTTCACCCGGTCGGATATATCGTCGAACAGCGCGGAAATGACCGCCTTCGGCGCGCCGCTGCGGACGATATCCTTGGTAGTCCTGCCGCCCAGAACCGCGTTAATTCCACCGATGATGACGCTCTTACCTGCGCCGGTTTCGCCGGTGAACACGTTGAATCTGCTGCCGAATTCCACCGCAGCCTTTTCAATCACCGCAAGATTTTCAATCGAAAGCTCCCGTAACACTCGTCATTCTCCTATCTGGTCATCATCTTTCTGAGCAGCTCCATCAGCTGCACAGCATGGTTCTCCGTTCTGGTGAGAACAAATATTGTGTCGTCCCCGGCGATGGTACCCACAACGAATCCGAGGTCCTGCTCGTCGAGCACGACGCACGCCGCGTTCGCCAGCCCCGGGCGGCACTTTATCACCACCGTGTTCATGGCGTAATCCAGCGACAGCACCGCGTGCGCGAACACGCCGCTGTACTCCGGGGGATTCTCGCACTCCGGTGAGTAGTAACAGTTCGCGCCCCCACCGGACATTCCCTTGCGTATCTTCAGCTCCCTCATGTCCCGGGAGATGGTCGCCTGGGTGGTGGGGAATCCAGCCTGCTCCAGCAGCTCGCCGAGCTGCTCCTGGGTTTCGACCTCCTGGGCGGAGATTATCTTCAGTATTGCGCGCTGCCGCTGCTTCTTATCCATAACGCACCCCTCAGCCGTAAATGAACTTCTTTATTCTGCGCTCCTGCGCCGCCGGATTAAGCAGCGACACCCGGGCGCAAATTCTCTGCACCGCCTGATCCCCGTCCGGCAGGTCGTCGAAATCCCTCTGCCAGAACTCCTCCGGGGTGCAGAACACCGTGCTGCTCCAGCCGTAGGGCTCGCCATACATATTCCGCTTCTGCTGCCTGCCGCAGATCGTCAGGAACATTCCCATCTGGAGGTCCGTCATAGCCTTTTCGACATGCGCAGATGATTCGCCGTGAAGTCCGGCAAGGCGCTTTATGTCGTGCATGGGAACCATGCCGTTTTCCTGCACCGCGCGGTAGATTCGCCGTGCCAGGTCGGAAATCCGCCCGGAGTCCCATGCCTCCTCAAAGGTCATTCCCTGACGGCGGACTGCCAGGAAGTATGGGTACCACTCCTCCGTGATGAAGCCGCTCGTCCGGAAGAACACCTTGGAATAGGCGATGTCGCTGCGCTCCTCCAGGACGCGCATGCGCCACTCCCAGGGGTCGGTGTCCGGCTCCCCGGTATGCCACCTCACCAGAGTATTGCACGGCTGTTCCGTCCAGTCGAAGGGGACCACCGCGTATATTCCCTTATCGCTGCCGCCGCCGAGGGAAAAACCGGCTCTCAGCAGCTCCTCGCAGAATTCGTCATAACACTGTACCATTTCAACCTCCGGATACGTCAGCGCAGCGGCTGCATGAGCTTGCGGTTGACCGAGCCGAAGAATCCCTCACCGGTTTCTATCAGCATAAGGTCCGGACCGCCGATACGCATGGTAAGCACGTCCCCGTCCCCGAACGGATAGCCGCTGTCGCCGTCAAAGCTTATCGTCACCCGGCTGTCCTGGTAGGAATTCACACGCAGCCGCACAGTACGCTCCGCCGAAAACAGCATGGGTCTGGAGAACAGCGAGTGCGGACACAGCGCGGTGTACTCAATGCACTTCATTGCCGGGTCAATGATGGGACCTCCGGCGGAGAGGGAGTACGCGGTGGAGCCGGTGGGCGTACTGAAAATAACCCCATCGGCGCGCAGCCGGGAAACCTCCGTGTCGCCGCAGTACACGCAGAATTCCGGCAGCTTGGACTTGCTGTCCCGGGAGACCACGACGTCGTTCAGCGTATTCTGGTGCAGCATTCCGCCGTTAGCGTAGCTCACCTCCACGGACATCATCATGCGGCGGCTCACGCGGAACTCCCCCAGAATGATCTCAGGAATGCGCCTGATCTCCGCAGGCTCCAGGTTAGCCATAAATCCCAGCCGCCCGGTATTCACTCCCATCAGCGGGATTCCCCACACCGCCGCCAGCTTGCCGTGGGAGATTATCGAGCCGTCGCCGCCAACGGTGATCATGCACAGGCAGCCCTCGCCGCTCTCAGCAGATTCCGCGCCGCTTAGACCGCCGGAGCTGCCGTCGTCGTATTTCAGCGACAGCGGAGTTATCCCGGCGGCGCTCAGCTCAGTGCAGATATCCTCGGCGATCTTCACAGAGTTACGGTCCCTGCGGTTGTATGAGATCATGACGCGTTTTTTGTTCTTGACGTCCATAGTTCCTCCTCAGCCCTTTTCCAGGCACATCAGGAATTCCACGTTGCCATCTCCGCCGGTTATCGGCGAGATGACGGAGCCTGCCACGGTGAATCCGCAGCCGGCGGCGAATCCGGCGATATCGTCCCTTATCCGCAGACGCAGGTGCGCGTCCCGGACCACGCCCTTCTTGCTGAGATTCGCCCTGCCAGCTTCAAACTGCGGCTTCACAAGCGCCACAGCGCGCCCTCCGGACTTCAGCAGGCGGTAAATATGCGGCAGTATCAGCTTAAGCGAGATGAAGGAAACGTCCGTGCCGATGAAATCCGCCTGGGGAAGCTCCGCCGTGCGTATATCCGTCTGCTCCATCGAAACCACCCTGGGGTCGCTCCGCAGGAATTCCGCCAGCTGGTCGCGCCCCACGTCCACCGCGTATACCTTCGCCGCGCCGTGCTGAAGCATGCAGTCCGTGAATCCCCCGGTGGAGGATCCGATGTCGATGCACTCCGCGCCGGTGATATCCAGCCCGAACTGCTCCAGCGCCGCTTCCAGCTTCAGTCCGCCCCTGCCGGCGTAGCGCAGCTGCTCGCCGGTTATTTCCACACGGTCGTCCTCCGTGATATCCTGGGAGGGCTTCGCGCAGGGGCTTCCGTTCAAGGAAACTCCGCCGGATTTTATAAGGCTCTGCGCCGCCGTACGGCTCTTGCACAGCCCTCTATCAGTCAGATATACGTCAAGTCGCATTGTTCCTCCCGAGCTTCCTTATCAGCGATTCCCGGTCAAGCCCGAACATCTCAAGCTGCTGTTGTACCGTGCCTGCCGGGACGAATCTACCGTCCACGCCGACGGTTTCGTATTCTCCCCGGAATCCGCGCTCAAGCAGCGCAGTGCCGAACTGCTCCGCGACTCCGCCCCGGAGTACGCCCTCCTCGAAGAACACCACCCGGTCGTAATCCAGCGCCATATCCAGCGCAGATCCCGGCAGCGGAGCAATCCTGACCAACCGGAGCCAGTCCACCGGGGCGCCCTTCACAGAAGCCTCCCTAGCCGCACAGGCGGCCTCCGCGGACAGCCTGCCGTAGCTCACCGCCAGAGTATTCCCGTGCCTGCCGGAGTATTCCAGCTCCACGTCGGGCTGCACACGGGCGGCAGGCTCGCTGCCCTTGGGGTACCTCACTGCGGCGACTCCCTCCGTCCGGAACAGCGCCTGGGAAAGACACAGCCGCATTTCCTCAAGGCTCGCCGGGGAATACACCGTGGTGTTCGGGATCATCGACAGCATGGGCACGTCGAAAATTCCCTGGTGCGTTTCGCCGTCCTCGCCGGTGAATCCTGCTCGGTCGATCGCGAGCACCACATGCGTCCTTTCGATGGCGCAGTCGTGCACCACCTGGTCGAATCCGCGCTGGAGGAAGGTGGAATACACCGCGAACACCGGCAGCATTCCCTCCACGGCAAGCCCGGCGGCAAAGGTGACGGCGTGCTGCTCTGCAATACCGACGTCGAAGTATCGCTCGCCGCAGGAGTTGCAGAAGTAGTTCATGCCGGTGGCGTACTTCATCGCGGCGGTTATGCCGCAGATACGGCTGTCGGATTTGCCCAGGCTCTCAAGCTCCCTGCCAAACGCCTCGCTGAAGGTGGGCTTCCCGGAGGATTCCGCCTTCCGGGACACCGCGTGGTATTCCCCGGGATTATCCTCCGCCGGGCGCCAGCCCTTCCCCTTGGTGGTGAACACATGTACCACACAGGGCTTCCTCATGAGCTTCGCCACGGAGAACGCTTCGATCATGTCCTCCAGGTCGTGCCCGTTCACCGGACCGATGTACTGGAATCCGAAGTTCTCGAACATGTTGCTGCTGTCGTAGATGGCGTCCTTTATCAGCCCCTTGGCGGTGCGCAGCGTCTTTTCCAGCTTGTCGCCCACCAGCGGCACCGCCGACACGACGGATTTCACATGCTCCTTTGCGCAGTAATACTTCCTCGTGGAGCGAATATGCGCCAGGTACCTCGCCAGTGCGCCGGTGCTCTTGGATATGGACATTCCGTTGTCGTTAAGCACGACCACAAGCGGTGCCAGGCTCTTGCCGGCGTTGTTGAGTCCCTCATATGCCATTCCGCCGGTCATGGCTCCGTCGCCGATAACCGCCGCCACGCTTCCGCGCCTCCCCTGGAGCCGCATTGCGCAGGCGATACCATACGCCGCGGATATGGATGTGCTGCTATGCCCGGAAATAAACGCGTCTGCCGGGGATTCCCCGCGCCGGGTGAAGCCGGAGATTCCCTCGCGGCTGCGCAGCGTGCCGAACTCGGAATACCGCCCGGTCAGCAGCTTGTGCGCGTAAGCCTGGTGACCGACGTCCCAGACAATCCGGTCGGTTTTCACGTCAAAAACAAAATGCAGCGCCGTCGTCAGCTCTACCGTGCCGAGATTGGAGGACAAGTGTCCCCCGGTTTCGGTGACGGTACTCAGAATGCAGCGCCGCAGCTCCCGGCAGAGCTGTTTCAGCTCGGGCAGGGTCATATTGGAAATCTTTTCGTGATCTATTTCGTTGTCAAGTATCATCTTTGCCTCCGACAGCCTTTATTGGGAGGTCACGCCACAGGCACCGGGAACACCATACCGATGAGTATTCCGAGCAGAGCGCCTGCCATAACCTCTATAGGCTTGTGACCCAGGAATTCCTTGAACTCCTTGCGGTCGGACATTTCGTCGAGTTTCTCGTCCTTGAGATCCTCGCCGCCAAGACGGGAGATCTCATCGTCCATTTCGTCGATGACCCTGCGCAGGCGGTTAAGTTCCTTGCCGTGAAGTCCGGCGTTGTAACGCACGCTCAGCGCATCGTAGATCACCACGCCGAGAATAAGTATCGACAGCGCAAACGTGGTGCTCCTGTATCCCTCAAGACGCAGCAGATACAGAGCCACCGACACCACAAGCGCCGAGTGGGACGACGGCATTCCTCCTGCGCCGGTGATACGCTCCGGATCAAAGGATTTCGTCTTGATCGCGTACAGCACGGTCTTGATGATCTGCGCCGACATGAACGAGATCAGTCCGACAGTTATTGTCGGATTCGCCATAAAAATATTCATATATCAAATTCCCTCCGGGCGTCAGTATTTTCTGTCAAGCAGCAGCTTCGTGAGTCCCGTCAGGAATTCACGGTCTGCAAACGGCTCCAGCGCCTGCACTGCCTCGTCCGTAAGGCGCGCAGCCTCCGCCCTCGCCCTGTCAAGTCCGACCACGGCGGCGTAGGTGTACTTGCCACTGTCGGCGTCGCTGCCCACAGGCTTCCCAAGCTGATTCTCATCGGCGGTTACATCAAGAATATCGTCGATTATCTGGAACGCCAGCCCGAGCTTACGCGCGTAGGTCCCTGCCGCAAGCTGAAGCTCCGCTCCGCCGCCTGCCGCAATGACTCCGGCACGGCAGCAGAATTCCAGAAGGGCGCCGGTTTTCATGCGGTACATCTCGAGGAGCACGTTCTCGGGGAGTTGTTTGCCCTCGTTCTCGGTGTCGATCACCTGACCGCCTATCATTCCGTAAATACCCACCTGTTCGCCCAGCAGCGCGATTATCTTCAGCGCCGCGGACTGGGATATCGTGCCCTTTAAGCCTGCTTCCGCGATCACCTGCGCCGGGAGGATCGCCAGTGCGTCCCCGGCGAGGAGAGCGTTAGCCTCCCCGAACGCCTTGTGGCAGCTGGGCTTGCCCCGGCGCATATCGTCGTTGTCCATGCAGGGAAGGTCGTCGTGTATCAGCGAGAACGTGTGCATCATCTCGATGGCGCACGCCACCGGCAGCGCGGACTCCGGCACACCGCCGCAAACGCGGCAGAATTCCATCACCAGCGCCGGGCGCAGCCGCTTTCCTCCGGCGGTAAGACTGTGCCGCGCCGCAAGGATCACGTTCTTTTGCAGGCAGTCGCGTTCCGGGATATAACGCTCCAGCGCACGCTCCGTCATGTCGGCGTAGTCGTGCAGCTGATCCTTAACTGTTTCGTTGTCCAATTCTGTCCTCCGGGTCACTCAGCGGCTTCCAGCTTCTCCACCTGGAGCCTTGCATTCTTGATATATTCACGGCACTCCTTCGTAAGCTGAGCCGCTTCCGCGTACAGCTTCATGGAGTCCTCAAGGGACAGCTCGCCTCCGCTCATCTTGGAGGAGATCTCCGCAAGCCTTCCCATTGCTTTTTCAAAATCCATATCTACCTCTGTGTCAGTATTTCAGTGACGGAAGCCCTGACCGAGCCTTCGGACAGCCTTACCGTGATACCGTCCCCCGGCTTCAGCTGCGCGGAGGAGGTCACAACACCATTTTCCGTGCTCGTCAGGGAATAACCCCTTGCCAGCACTCCCAGCGGGTCCAGCGCGGAGATAACCTCCGCATTTGCGACCAATGCACGCTCGGCGCGATCAAGCCGATTGTGCATTCCTGTGCGTATTCTTGCGGAAAGCTCGTCAAGGCGCTGCTCGGCATTGTCCAGCCGGCTTCTCGGGGAGAGCGCAGTTATCAGCGCCATCTGGGATTCCAGCATACGGCTTGATTCAGCGATCCTCCGGAGCACTCCCGTGCTTATCTGCTCCATGGAGCCATCAATTGCCGCCAGTATCGCACTCAGCTCCGGCACGGCAAGCTCCGCCGCCGCAGAAGGAGTCGGCGCACGCATGTCCGCCACAAGATCCGCGATACTGAAATCCGTTTCGTGACCTACTGCGGAGATAGTTGGGATCCTGCTGGAATACACCGCACGCGCCACGACCTCGGAATTGAATGCGCTCAGATCCTCGGCGGAGCCTCCGCCCCTGCCGAAGATGATCACGTCCGCCTCCGTGGACTGCGCACGCCTTAACGCCGCCGCCACGGAAAGGTCGGCGCCCTCGCCCTGTACCTTCGCCGGAATTACGATCAGCTTCACCACCGGGCAGCGCCGGGAGATTATGTTGATCACGTCCTGTAAAGCAGCACCTCCGGCGGAGGTGATCACCGCAACGCACTTCGGGATCCTCGGCAGAGGACGCTTTTGGCTGAACAATCCCTGTTCGGAAAGGCGCTTCTTCAGCTCCTCAAGCGCCTTCGCCTGCTCCCCGGTGCCGTCCGGATTCATTCCGGAGCAGTTGATCTGATAGACTCCGTTCGGCTCGTACACGGTGATCGCGCCGCAGCAGACCACCTTATCGCCGTTGTCCGGGTCGAATTCCAGTTTAGCGGCATTTCCGGCGAACATGACCGCCTTCAGCTGCGTCTGCTCGTCTTTCAGTGTGAAGTACAGGTGCCCGGTCTTGTAGTGCCGGGTGAAATTCGATATCTCACCGCGCACGGCGACGTTCGCAAGCCTGCGGTCGCCCTTTATCAGCATTCCGACAACGCGGTTGACCTGGGTGACCGTTACTACCGGTGGGTTAATCCCGGTCATTCTCAATCTCCTCAAGGCAGGAGTTCAGCACGCCGTTTATGAAGCTGCAATCCTGCTTGTAGGCGTACTTCTTGCCCAGTTCCACGGCCTCGTTGATAGCCGCCGCACCGGGCACCTTGTCGTTGTATTTCATCTCGTAGATCGCGATCTTCATCAGCACAAGATTCACCTTCGAGATTCTCGCGACTGACCTGGTCGTGCTGTACTTTGCGATGTATGCGGTAAGCTCTTCGTCATGCGCCATGACTCCCCTGACGATGGCATCGGTTTCGTTGTTCCGCGCAAGCCCGAGGGATTCCTCGTCTGCCTCAATTATCTCGCCGAGGGGCTGACCGAACATCGTCTGGTAAAGTAATATAAACGCGCCCTCGCGCACTTCACGTCTTGTAAGCTTTTCTTCCATATTCTCTCCTGCTGCGCTTATTCAGCGCTCTCCTTGAATTTTATCCCGGCAACGTTGACATCTACCTTCGTCACCGTGAAATTTGTCATGCTCTGTATTGCGGACTTAATGCTCTTCTGCACGTTCTCAGCGACATTCACTGCGTTGAATCCCTCAAGCACGATAATGTCAACGTGTATTTCCGCGGTTTCCGCGCCGAGTCTTGCGCGCACCGGACCAAGCACCCTGGATTTCGTGTTGGACGGCGCCGGAGCCTGCCCACGGCAGTATACGCCGTCGATCTCCGCCGCTGCAAGCTCTGCCATCTTGATGATAACGCTGTCGGAAACCTTAATGCTGCCGACCGGCTTGTTAGATCTCTTTTCCATATTTACCTCCTGTTAATTTCAAGGAACATACTATATCTATTTTAGTATACCACACTTTTGAATTTAGTTCAAGTGTTTTTTCAATAATTATGCATTCCGGCTCATAAAATCCACGCAAATAATAAGAAAAGGGGCAGAATAATTCTACCCCAGTCTGTTATGTGGTTAATCCTTGACAACGTGAACGTCCAACTGATCGAAGGGAATTGAGATCCCTGCGGTGATGAACTCCGCGCGTATTTCCTCGGTCACCGAGAAGTAGACCTCCCAGTAATCCGCCGCCGCGCACCACGGGCGCACGACGATGTTAATGGAGCTTGCTGCGTGCTCCAGCATGCGTACTGTCGGAGCAGGATCCCGGAGGATCTTCTCGTTGCGGCTGAGCACCTGGAGGATAACCTCGCGCGCCTTCTGGTAGTCGTCCTCGTAGCTGATCGAGAACTTCATGTCAACGCGGCGCGTGCCGTTGGTGTTGTTATTGGTGACAACGGCGCCGGATACCTGCCCGTTCGGGATAAATATCGCCTGGTTGGAGTCGGAATCCAGCCGGGTATAGAGGATCGTGATCTGCTTTACAGTGCCGCTTACTCCGGAAACCATAATGTAATCGCCGATCTTGAACGGCTTGTTGATCAGCAGCATGATTCCTCCAGCGACATTGGAAAGGCTGCTCTGGAGGGCAAGACCGATGGCAACTCCGGCGGTACCGATCACCGTAATGATGGACGTTGCCGGAATTCCCAGAACCGACAGGACTATCGTCAGCAGGAGCACATACAGCACGATCTTGCAGCACTGCTTAACGAAGTTGTTGACGGTAAGGTCAAGCCTGGAGCGGTCAAGTCCCTTGCTCAGGACTTTCAGAACCAGCTTGCAGATGATAAGACCCAGAATCAGAACTACCACCGCAAGGATTATCGTGGGTATTGCATGCACGATGGAAGTCAACAGGTTCTGGAAGAATTCGCCGATTTTCGACGCAGTCTGTTCAGGGTGCTGGACGAGATCGTCTACCGCGTCCTTTATCGTTTCCTCATGGGTGGAAATCTCTGCCGTTGCAGCGGCTGTTGCAATAAGGCTCAGAAAACTCACTTGAGCATCTCCCTCAGCCCTGACTCGGCAGCTTCGCCGTCGCTCTCGCGGATAAGCACGGAAATCTCATCAACGCCAGTGGTTATCAGCAGTATCATTGCGTCGATCTTGTTGAGCAGGTTGAACACCTTTGCAGCAAAGCCAGCCTGCGCTTCCATCTCGCCGGTCTTGATGACGATCTTGCGGTTGCTGCTGTTGATCATCGGGGTGATGTCGTGCTTCTCCTTGAGCTTCTTCACTACGCCCAGGAGCTTCGGCATGTCGTCATCGTCCAGAGTAAAGCCGAATCCGAAGCGCTCGGAGGTCGGCGCAGTCATGGAGATCATGTCGATGTTGATACCTGCCTCCGCAACAGCGGTCAGGGTGTCCTCCATGATTGTCTTGTACAGCGGCACGTTATTAAAGGTAACTGCGGATACGTTTTCTGTAACTGTGATATTCATGATTATGCCTCCTTGATAAGATCAGACATAGCGTACATTCCGGCAGGCTTACCTGCGAGGAATACAGCGGCGTTCACCGCTCCGTTTGCGAATACTTCCCGGGACTGTGCGGAGTGCGACAGCGTGATTACCTCGTCGTGTCCGGCGAAGATTATGTCGTGCTCGCCGACGATCGTGCCGCCGCGGATAGCGTGCATTCCGATCTCGTCCTTGTCACGGGGCTTTCTGACGCTGTGGCGGTCGTAGACGAAGTGGTCCTTTCCGCCAAGTTCCTCGTTGATTGCCTCCGCGATCATGATCGCAGTGCCGGAGGGCGCGTCCTTCTTCTGGTTGTGGTGCTTCTCAACGATCTCGATATCGAACTGACCGCCCAGGATCTGCGTAGCCTTGCGCGCAAGCTCCACCAGCAGGTTGATTCCGAGGGACATGTTGAACGTGAAGAACACCGGGATCTGCGCGGAAGCAGCGGTTATCTGCGCGCGCTCCTCGTCGGTGTATCCGGTGGTGGCGAGCACCAGCGGTACATTGTTCATCTTACCGTAGCTCAGCAGGTCGGGAAGTGCGGAAGGGTGCGAGAAGTCGATTATAACATCGGGTTTCTGCGGAAGGTCGAACGCCTTCTTGTAAACCGGGAAATCGCTGTACTGCTCGCCGGCTACGTCAACGCCAGCTATGATCTTGCAGTCCGTGCGCTGGCTCACCAGTCCGGCGATAACCCTGCCCATTCTGCCGCATGCACCGGTTATTGCTATTTCTGTCATTTGTAATTCCTTTCAGATTTTTGCATAATTTCCAGTTAGTATATCGGGCGGAAAATACATTCCGCCCGGTGTATTCACTTGATTTTCCCCACCAGTCCGAGAGGTTCCATAGCGCTTCTGAGCTTTGCAATCTGCTCGTCTGACATGGAGCACAGGGGAAGTCTGCACTCGCCTGCCTTGAAGCCCATGATGTTGAGGGCTTCCTTGACGGGAATGGGATTCACGTCCATGAACAGAGCCTTCTCGAACGCCAGGATCTTAGCCTGGATTGCAAGCGCCTCTGCCACCTTGCCCTCGTTGAAGAGAGCGACCTCGTCGTGCTTCTCCATCGGCATGAGGTTGGAGGTAACAGAGATGACACCCTTTCCGCCCAGGGAAAGTACCGGCAGCACCTGGTCGTCGTTGCCGGAATAGATGTCGAGATCGGTGTAAGCCGCGATCTCGGCAGCAAGGGACATATTGCCGCTTGCTTCCTTGGTGGCAACGATGTTGGGCACCTTCGCAAGTTCCTTGTATGTATCAATGGAGATATTGCAGCCGGTGCGGCTGGGAACGTTGTAAAGCACTATCGGAATATTCACGCTGTTTGCGATGGCTGTAAAGTGCTTTACCAGACCTCTCTGGGACGCCTTGTTGTAGTAAGGCGTTACCTGGAGGAGCGCGTCAGCGCCGAGCTTCTCAGCAGCTGTGGAAAGTCTGACTCCGTGCGCCGTATCGTTTGCGCCGGTTCCGGCAATGACCGGAATTCTGTGCGCGATCTTCTTCACAGCGTAGCCGATGCACTCAAGGTGCTCCTCATCGGGCATTGTGGAGGCTTCACCGGTGGTTCCGCACACGATCACTGCGTCCGCTCCGTTCTCCACCTGGAAATCAAGCATTCTGCCGAACTCATCGTAGTTGATGGAGCCGTCAGCGTTCATAGGGGTGGCGATAGCAGTGCCTACGCCGGTAAAAATAGTCTTTTTCATGGGGTATCCTTTCGTGGGAATCAATCCAGATAGCCCTTTGCAGCAAGCAGCTCAGCCATTTCAACGGCACCGCCTGCAGCGCCCCTCAGGGTGTTGTGGGACAGGCATACGAACTTGTAATCGAACATTGTGTCGGGACGCAGTCTGCCGACGGAAACTGCCATACCGCCCTCAAGGTTGCGGTGCAGCTTAGCCTGGGGCATGTTGTCCTCCTCGAAATAGTGAATGAACTGCTTCGGAGCGGAGGGGAGCTTCAGAGCCTGGGGCTCGCCGGAGTACTCAGCCCAGATCTTCTTGATCTCGTCCATAGAGGGCTTGTTCTCGAAGTTTACGAATACAGCTGCGAAGTGACCGTTGGAAACCGGAACTCTCAGGCACTGTGTTGTGATCAGCGGGGACTGAGCCTTGACGATCTCATTGCCCTCGACGCGACCCCAGACCTTCAGCGGCTCCTGCTCTGACTTCTCCTCCTCACCGCCGATGTACGGAATGAGGTTGTCTACCATCTCAGGCCATGTTTCGAAGGTCTTGCCTGCGCCGGAAATTGCCTGGTATGTGCATGCGAGGATATTCTTGATGCCGAACTTTCTCAGCGGAGAGAGAGCCGGAACGTAGCTCTGGATAGAGCAGTTGGACTTTACGGAAATGAAGCCGCGCTTTGTTCCCAGGCGCTTCTTCTGAGCGTCGATGATGGCAGCGTGGTCAGCGTTTACTTCCGGAATGATCATGGGAACGTCGGGAGTGAAGCGGTTAGCGGAGTTGTTGGACATTACCGGGCACTCTGCCTTTGCGTATCTCTCCTCGAGAGCCTTGATCTCGTCCTTCTTCATGTCAACTGCGCAGAATACGAAATCAACCATGGAAGCGATCTTGTCAACATCAGCGGTAGCGTCCATGATAACGATGTCCTCCATGCTCTTGGGCATGGGAGTATCCATCAGCCAGCGGCTGCCTACTGCCTCTTTATAGGTTTTGCCGGCGGAACGCGGAGAAGCTGCGAGAGCAACCACATGGAACCAGGGGTGGTTCTCCAGCAGGGTTGCAAAGCGCTGACCGACCATACCTGTAGCGCCGATTATGCCGACATTGTACTTTTCTTTCATGAGTGTTGTTTCCTTTCTCTTTTAAGGGGTTATCCGCCCCGGATTTACATAAAAAGCCGATGAGGTGAATTCATCGGCTACAACGGCAATATCGTATGTGAATGCGATAGCTCTCCATCAGACCGATGACAACCGGACGCCTGTTTGACGCACAGCCAGACATGCACATCACGGAATATGCACTCTTCGGCGGTAAGCCTTTCGCGCAGCCGGTCTCCGCAGACCGGAATGGCGGCGCTACTGATCTTTTCCGCACCTCTATCAGCTCGGTGCTTCTCTGCACCGATTGATTATTATTTTACCACATAACAGCAATGTTGTCAACCCCCATTCGTATAAATATTCTTCATTTCGCGCGTAGATTTTGTTGATAATTCACAACGCAGAAAAATTGATTTATCCGGCGGTTTATGGTACAATATATACAATATTATACGATAAAGGAATGTACGATATGACAATGCTTAAATCCGATTTCAACTACGACCTGCCGGAGGAGCTCATCGCCCAGACCCCGGTGGAGCCACGGGACAGCTCCCGGCTGATGGCAATAGACCGCGCCACGGGAGAGATCACCCACGACCACTTCTACAATATAGATCAGTATCTGCACCCTGGCGACCTGCTCGTCATGAACGACAGCAAGGTATTCCCGGCGCGTATTTACGGCACAAAGCGCGGCAGCGGCGGCCACGTTGAATTCCTGCTGCTGAAGCGGCTGAGCCTGACTGAATGGGAGACCCTCGTCCACCCCGGAAAGCGCCTGAAGCCCGGCGCGATCGTGGATTTCCCCGAGGGACTTTCCGCGGAAATACTGGACGTCGTTGACGACGGCAACCGCGTGGTCCGCTTCTCCTTCGATGGGGATTTCTTCGACATTCTCGACCGGATAGGTCAGATGCCGCTTCCGCCCTACATCACCGAAAAACTCCAGAACAAGGACAGATACAACACGATCTACTGCCGGGAAACCGGCTCCGCCGCCGCCCCCACCGCCGGGCTTCACTTCACCGAGAACGTATTCAGAAAGCTCGCGGATAAGGGCGTTGACACCGCCTACGTCACCCTTCACGTCGGGCTTGGCACCTTCCGTCCGGTCAAGGAGGACAATATTCTCGACCACAAGATGCATGTGGAGCACTACTCCGTCCCGGAGATAACCGCCCAGAAAATACGGCGCTGCAAAGCGAACGGCGGCCGCGTGATCTCCGTCGGAACCACCTCCTGCCGCACGCTGGAATCCGCCGCCGGCGTCAAACCGGAGCTGTTCGCTCCCACCGAGGCGGACAAGGGTACTGCGCCGCTCACCGGGTCCTCCTCCCCGATACTCACCCAGGATACCGGGATCTTCATCTACCCTGGCTACGAATTCAGAGTTATCGACGGCCTTATCACAAATTTCCACCTGCCGGAGAGCACTCTCATAATGCTCGTCAGCGCATTCCTCGGCAGGGAAAAGACGCTGCACGCCTATGAGGTTGCTGTCCAGGAACGCTATCGCTTCTTCTCGTTCGGCGATGCTATGTTCATTGCACGCAAGAAATAAGAAGATGATTCCATAGTGCTTAAAACCCCACTGTAAAAGCCATACAGTGGGGTTTTCCTGTTTATTCAGCCATACAAAAATTTGTGTTCTATCCCGTTCATAAACCGAATTGATACGATTTTTGAGTCCAAAACAACAATTTTTGATATGACACTTTGCACAAATTCTTTAATGACCGCCTTGTCCATCGACTGTATGAATTTGGAATAGTTTACATACCTTCGGTCGTTAAGTTTATTTACCATGATGAAGTAGGTCGCCTGCTTCACAAAATCATCATCTGAGATATTCCGCTTGCTCTCCGACTTTTCGATTTCAGCCAAGCGCTTATCTATCCGGGCAAGATTATCCTGGATCTCCTGACGTTGAATGACATATTCCTTGTCAGAAATTGCCTTTTCATCATCTTCATACAGATATAGCTGTTGCAGTCGTTGAAGAGCACGCTCAGCCTTTCGCTTGTCAGACAGCAACAAATCCTTTTCATCAGTTGCAGGTTTCTTGGTTTCATTTGACTTCAAAAGTGACGGTGTAAACTCAACATCAGTAAACTTCTGCCGAAGCAGATCGTAAAGTTCAAGCAGTCCCTTTTGCTCAATTCCTGTCACTCCTGCAAGAGATTCACCGCGAAGCAGTTTACTCTCCAGTGTATCCACTGAAGTTGATTTGCCAAAGCTGTTCTGAACTTTAATTATATTAGCAACATAATTTAACACAAAAGGACCCAGGTATGCGTCTGATACAGAAGAATTATCACAGTCCGAGAAACGCCGTCGCCGAGCACACAGGTATACAGACGGAACGTATCCATTGCTTCGCATTTTGTCGCTGGTGCTCTGATAAGTAGAACCACAAACACCGCAGGAAATAAGTCCAGCGAATATGTGTACATTCTTTCTCATATATGATTTTCCCCTGTCCATCTCCCAGCCACCGCGTTTCTGAGATGCAAGTTTCTCAAGCACGCGATCCTGTCTTGCTTTGTCGATGATTGCAGGGTGGTGATTTTGGTAAATTACCCAATCCTCCTGCTTACGTTCAAAAGTGGGAGTTTTGTTTGCTCCGTTGCTCTCGCAAAGACGATTGTAGCGATATGCCCCGGTGTAAAATATGTTGTGAAGAAGCCGGGAAACTGTAACAGGTGTCCAGGCAATGCCGGATTTTGTAGTTATCCCTTCGCTGTTCAGTTCCCTCGCTATAGCCAGCAGCGATGGACAGGTTTCATACATTGTGAACATGCGCTCCACAACAGCAGCTTCCACCGGGTTAATCGTAAACTCTTTTGTAGTTTTGTCGTAGTCGTAACCGTAAGGAACCTTCCCACCATTCCACTGCCCTTTGTTAGCTCTTGATATCATGACAGATGAAACACGCTCAGAGGTCATCTTACGCTCCAGCTCCGCAAAGACAAGAATGATCTTCAGCATAGCTTCACCCATCGGGGTGTCTGTCTGAAACTGTTCATTCTTGCTTACGAAAGTAACGCCCAGCTTCTTCAGCTCGTTGTACATCTCGGAGAAGTCAATCAGATTTCTGCTGATGCGGTCGATCTTCCAGACAAGCAAGTGAGAGAACTCCCGGTCACGCAACCTTGACATCATCTGCTGATATGCTGGTCTTTCAGTACTTTTAGCCGAATATCCAGCATCTTCAAATACCTCATACTTATCAATGTTCAGCACGTATTTAGCGTAGTTTATGAGATCCTCACGCTGCATAGGAAGGCTGTCCTTTTCAACCTGATAAGTTGTCGATACTCTGACATACAGAGCAACCTTTCTGAGATTATTGTGATCCGACACGTTCTCACCTCCTGAGTAGTAGTGACTTTGGGATCACCCTATGCTCTGACGTTCTTCCGGATCGTCGAGCAATTTCTTTTCTGATGCTGTCATGTACTTTGACAGTATCAGCCAGATGACCTCAATGTCGTCCGTGGAAGCACGCTCCAGACACTCCATCACCAGTGTCTGTTTTTTGGACAGGCTGTCCTTTTCGATGTAAGAGTCAACAATACCAAGAAGATAGTCGGCTGAAACACCTAAAGCCCTGCACAGTTCGATCAGGATATCGGTTGTCGGAAGGGCAACAATGCCTCTGGTGTATCTGGAGATAGAAGCTTCGGTAGTATTTGCTATTCTAGCCAGATCAGCGCCGTTAAGCCCTTTCATGTCCATTAATTTCCTTAATCTTTCGCTAAACTCGTAATATGCCATGCTTTACTCACCTCGAAGAATATTATATCATAAAAAAAGCTTCATTTGGAAACTTTTTTTTGAAAAACGCTATTTTTTTCTGACTTTTTGCTTGACAATTGCATGCTTGCAAGTTATAATATCAGTATAAACACTTGAATTACAGACTAGAAAGGAGTGATCAGCTAATGAATACGTTTGCGCTTAAAGGAAAAAGAGTATCCCAGGGAAAGACACAGGCATACATGGGTAAGGTGATAGGAGTTCATACTTCCACCTATTCTGGCAAGGAAAGAGGAAATGTTGCTTTCACAGATGAAGAAATTGCAGCAGCTTCAAATGACCTCAACCTTACGTTCAGCGAACTGAACGACATTTTTTTTGACGGTAACTTACAGTGCTGTAATACCAAGTAGAAATGTCAAAGCCGTTGCTCTTTCTTGTAACCATTATACAGCAAAGGAAGTGATTTTGAAATGGGAAGCGGATATGAGTTCAGCAATGACAATGTCTACTTTCGCAGCAGAAAGACAGCCGCGAAATACAACGACAAGCTATACAGCCGTGAAGGTGCGGCAGAATTGCTCGGCATATCATCGTCAACCCTCTCAGACTATGAACTGGGACTTACAAAGACTATCCCACCCGACATGGTGGTCAAGATGGCTGACCTCTATAACTCGCCGGAACTCTGCAACAGGTATTGCAACCGGGAATGCCCCATAGGCTCACGGCTCAACATCTCAGATGAAGTTCCGTCGCTTGACCGCGTGGTGCTCAGACTGCTGAACGTGCTCGATGTCGAAAGCATAAACGACATCAAGAAAAAGCTGCTTGCCATTGCAGAAGATGGAAAGATAACTTCCGATGAGATAGAGATGGTGGAGGACATAGAGAAAAGGCTCGGCAAAGTATCAAAAGCAATATCAGAAATCATGACGATATGCAAGAAAGCCAAAGGAGGGTTGGACAATGGATCGTGAAGCCATCATGGAAATGCTCAGAGAATATGGCGTCAACTCCGAAGCCGACCTCTACAAAGCGATGAAGCATGTCAAGCCGATAGATATCGGGGTGTTTGTCACTCCGGTAGAAGAAAGCAGAGAACCTCTCAGCATGAGAGATATTATAATAAGTAAGGAGAATGAAGATGAGCGAGAACTCGAATGTGCTTCTGTTTGACGAAGCAAAGCACACCTACTCCTTGAACGGATATGTTCTACCGTCCGTGACGCAAATCATGAAGCCGCTGTCCAGCGCTGAATATAAAGGCGTTGACGAAGCGGTGCTCATGAGAGCAGCTGAACGCGGAACAGCGGTGCATGAAGCCATTGAGTACAAGATCAAGTATGACTTTGATGACTGCCCTGCTGAGTACGAAGAATACTACAAGGCTTTTCTCAAATTCGCGCAGGACTACAATCCGAAATGGATAAGCTCTGAAATGCGTACATATCATCGCCAGCTCATGTATGCCGGGACAGTTGACCTGATATGTGAGATCGGCGGCGAAAAAGTGCTTGTGGACTTCAAGACCTCATCAAAGATCAACCACATGCTGACCGGAGTACAGCTTGAAGCATATGCCCAGGCACTCAGCAGCTATGGTGTAGATGTAGATTACAAAGCTATATTGCACCTGAAGAAAGACGGCAAGTACAGTTTTGAGCGCTATGAAAAGAACGACAGCGAAAGCTGGAACTGTTTCGGCGCGCTCCTGACTGTTGAGCAATACATCAAGAAACATCAGTAAAACACAGGAGGACATCAAGATGGAAGAAAAAGTAGTAGCAGTAGTAGAGCAGAAGCCGGTTTCCCCCGCTCCTGCTGAAGAAGAAAAGGCGTTGAGCCAGTCGGTATCAGAAGTCGAGCAGATGGCGTCTGCAATCATCATCAACTCAGAAGCCGATTATAAGAAAGCCGCAGAGTTCGGCAGAATGCTGAAGCAGAGAAACGCACAGGTCACTGAGTTCTTTGCTCCCATGAAGAAAGCGGCTCACGAAGCGCACAAGAACATCTGCGACAGAGAAAAGGCAATGCTGGATCCTCTCAAAAAGGCAGAAGCAACCGTCAAAAGCATCATGGGAAACTGGGTGATGGAACAGGAACGTATCCGCCGCGCCGAGGAAGAGCGCCTCAGAAAGCAGGCGGAGGAAGAAGCTGCGCGGAAGCTTGAAGAAGCTATAAAGCTCGAAGAACAGGGCAAATCGAAGGAAGCGGAAGCTGCGGCTTCAACAGCGGCTGTCATCGACACAGTTGCCAAGGATATAGCTGTCGTAGCCGACAAGCCCAAGGCTGACGGCGTATCTACCACCACTGACTGGGAGATAACCAGCATAGACAGCAACATAGTACCCTGCACTATCGGCGGAATAAACATCAGACCTGTTGACGAAGCGGCAGTAAAGCGCCTGATCAAAGCGTCGAACGGAACCATTGAGATACCTGGCGTCAAGTTCAAGGCTGTAACCAGAATGACGTTCCGGAGGTGACAGTAATGGGAAATGACAACGAGATCATCAAGTACTCCACATCGCTCGGCGAGGTCGAACTTTCCCCGGAAGTGGTTCAGAACTACCTCGTCAGAGGTGGGGCGCAGCTGACACCGCAGGAAATGAAGCTCGGGCTTGAACTCTGTAAGTTCCAGAAGCTGAACCCGTTCACCGGAGAGGTATATTTCATCAAGTTCGGCAACGACTTCCAGCTGGTAGTCGGGTATGAAGCCTACAAGCGCCGTGCCGAAGAAAATCCCGAGTACCTGAACCGCAAGTCCGGAATAGTGGTTCTGCGCGGAAATGAGGTAGTCCAGAAAGAGGGCACCTGCCTTTACCCGTCAGAAGAACTTATCGGCGGCTGGTGCCGCGTGTACCGCATAAGGAACGGGGAGAAGTTCGAGATCTACAAGGAAGTAAGCCTTGCAGAGTACCAGAAGATGAAAGACGGAAAGCCCTGCTCCAACTGGGCGACGAAGCCCTGCACCATGATTGAAAAAGTCGCGGTGTCCCAGGCTCTGAGGGCAGCGTTCCCCAAAGACTATGAAGGGCTGTATGTTCCTGAGGAATTCCACAGCACCACCGATGAACAGCAGCCGTTCGGCGCTGAAAGTGGAGTTGTAATTGAGCAGACAACCGAGTCTGATTTGATCACCGCAGAACAGCGTCAGCAGATGTTTGAGTACGCTCATTCTGTTTTGGGTAAGGAAAAAGGAAATGACATGATCAAGTCTGTCATGACCGAGCACGGGGTCGAGTCAACAGCCAATATGCCGGTACAGGTCTTTGAAGAAGTAATGGACAGGCTTCGCGAAGAAAACTCTAAGCAATGAAGCTAACCCATGCGGTATCATGCTTTGATATAGAAATAAAGGAGGCAATAGTGTGGCTAGACCCCGTTCTGATAAGCTGTTCTATTTTCCGCTTGATGTGACCTTCTTTTCAGACAACAAGATCAAAGCCCTTCGGGTAAATAAAGGAGCTGGAGGCATAGTAGTATACATCTATTGCCTGTGCCAGATTTATGGTGACAGATACTATGCACTTGTCGATGACAATTTCATTGACTGCGCTGTAGCCGATTTAGGAATTGATGCTGACACCATAAAGGATATTCTTGATTTCTGCTGCCAAAGGGGATTGTTTGATAAAGGGCTGTATGAAAGTTCATCAATCCTGACAGGGAAATCAGTTCAGTTAAGGTTCCAGGAAGCCCACAAAGGGGCAAAGAGGAATTTCCTGGTTGATGATAAGATATGGCTTCTTTCCAGTAAAGAAACCTTAGATTTTATCAAAGGAGATTCCACTGAAACGTCGTCAGGAAAAGACGAAGTTTCCCACGAAACCGCAAAGCAAGCCAATAAACCGGAACCAGAAAAAATAACGCGTGACTCTCTGGTTAGGAAGTATGGCGAAAAAGAAATACTGAGGCGTGAACAGAAATACAGGGGCTGGCAGAAGAAGAACGGTATATCCGGTGATATATCGTACTCTGCAATAGCAAAGTTCCTGGTTGATGACAAAACGCCCGAAGTCAGCAACAGCAGTATAAATCTTGATGACGTGATGGAAGAACTCAGGAACCAGTACTCAGACGATGGTGGCAGCTTATGACAATAAAGTTCACAGTCCCAGGCGAACCCTGTGGGAAAGGCAGACCGCGTTTTTCACGGCATGGAAATACAGTAGTCACCATGACACCGACCAGGACAGCGGAATATGAAAAGCTTGTGAAGCTCTCATACATATCCGGAACGACGCGCTATTGCTTTCCTAAGGGCGTTCCCCTGCGAATAAAAATCACGGCACACTATCTTATACCCCAAAGCGCAACCAAAGCAAACAAGGCGCTCATGGAAGCAAATAAGATGAAGCCTGTAAAAGTCCCGGACTGGGACAACATCGGAAAGATCATCTGTGACAGCCTCAACGGACTTGCGTATCACGATGACGCACAGATCGTTGAGGGCACAGTGATCAAACGTTACGCCAGCGGCACAGAGCCGATGGTAGAAGTGGAAATATCGGAGGTATCAGATGATTGACCCGAACGAAGAAAAGCGAAAGTTTCTTGAAATGTACAGTCAGATCCAAAGGGACGGCTCAGCGGAAATGATGAAATGGCTTGAAAAGAGCGATTTCTTCACTGCGCCTGCGTCAACGCGCTTCCATGGAAGCTGTCCCGGAGGACTTGTAGCACACAGCAACAATGTGTGCAGACGGCTCATGGCGGAGATGGCTAAGCTCTCAGACAACATCGAAAGCATTGTACTTGTATCGCTTCTGCATGACGTATGCAAGGCAAATTTCTACAAGGCAGGAACCAGGAACGTCAAGAACCCCGAAACTGGGATATGGGAAGCTGTTCCCTCTTACTCAATAGAGGACAAGTTCCCGATGGGTCACGGCGAGAAATCCGTGTTCATCATCAACCAGTTCATGAAACTCACTGTTGAAGAAGCCCTGGCAATCAGGTGGCACATGGGCGGTTTTGACGATGCGGTGAAGGGCGGCAGTCATTCCATGGGGAATGACTATGAAATGTACCCGCTGGCGCTGCTCCTCCATGTGGCAGACATGAAAGCAACCTACCTTGACGAGAAAGAGGTGAAGTAAATGAACACAGTAACCTATGTAGGAAACATAAGCTCCGATCTTGAACTGAAAAGCACTCAGTCCGGTAAGTCAGTGCTCAGCTTTTCGGTAGCCGTTCGTCGTCCGTATGCAAAGGACACGACGGACTTCTTCCGCTGTACGGCATGGCAGCAGACAGCCGAGCTGATTGCAAAGCACTTTGAAAAGGGTGACTACATCGCAGTAAGCGGCTACAACACGACAAGAACCTACGAAAAGGAAATCAGCGGTCAGACCGTCAAGATAACTGCTGTTGAACTTCAGGTTGACAGAATAAGCTTCTGCGGATCCAGAAAAAGCAGTCAACAAAGCCAACCCCAGCAGAGCACTCAATCCAATACTCAACCGCAGAATTCCTATGGATCCTACCAGCAGCCCCCCACGACTGGTTCTTTTGAACCTCCTGCCGTTACCGATGACGATTACCCGTTCTGACAAATAATACACACAAGCCCTGCAATTGAGGCATTTCGCCTACAATGAACAAAAGGACAGGATCCCATATAACTACATCAAAACAGAAACCGGCTCTCTAAGACGCATTTATGAACCTCTAAGAATGAAAAGTATGCTTGTCGGAATGGCTCTACAAAGCCGTTTCAGCAATCTGCACAACCTATGAAAATTTAGTTAGGCACATGTACAAACATGCCTAAAATCGACAATTATTGCTTGTATGTTACCGATTTGTAAGCTATAATAATATCATAGGATCAAAAAAACAAGTCGGTAAGAAATTGCCGATCAAACATGAAAAAGGTAAAAAATATGTTTAACAACATCACTGAAGCAATTGAACATGGCTTTGAAACAAGAGCATCTGGTATCGTTGAAAAAAACGGCAAATACAACACAGCCAATAACTGGGACGAAATCCAGCGCGCAGAAACCAACGGTTGGAAGTACGTAGGTCACCCGGTAGACCTGAAGAAAAAGCTCAAGAAGTAAGAGAGAACGCAACACCCAAACGCAGAAAGGACAAAAAATGTACAGATTACAGGTCAAGTTCAACGGAAGATGGAAGTGGGGCATTCAGGAGTACGCCACACTCGAAGCCGCAGCCAAAAGAGTAGCCGATCTGAAGAAGGTCGGGATCACAGCAAGAGTCAAGCTCGCAGCAGAGCTGTTCAACTGAAAGGATAAACATTATGTGGACGTCAGGATTACTTAACATCGTAGAAAACGGAAAGGTCATCAATATCAGGTACACCTGCAAGCACTACAGCAGGCCCAGCGAAGATTACGGAATAGACGGTGGCAAAATCTCAAAGCTTTCGCTCGTTGAAAGTTCCATAGATCCAACCCGAGATGGCAAGCGACTGTATGACTATGACAGGGGATTAGTTCTTGCACCTCAGTCAGAAGCAGCAGGAGAAGCACTACAGTACATAAAGAAGATGTTCAACTGAAAGGAGAAACGCAATGATAGAGCGCATAAGCGAGCACCGCGAGTATTACCGTGTAGAGATGGACAACGGCGAAAGCTACGAAACGACAGAAGAAACCCCGGAAATGATAGAGTTCATGAAAACCGCTGATCAGTGGGTTGACGGCTGGACAGGCGTGACTGATTACATCAAGTGCGACGGTGCAGAGTGAAAGGAGATAGCCACAATGGAAGAACTGTTAAACGAATACATGGAGCTGCTGAACAAGGCGGAGTTAAACAGAGCTGTAGCGCTCAAGCTGGGGAAAGACGAGATAGTAAAAAGCCAGGAAACAAAGATGTGCTGTTATGGCGAGTTCGTCAGACGGCTCAACGAAAAGACCGGTGACAAGTATCTGATCGCCTGCGAGGTGACGACCGCTACATACATGGGTGTTGAAGTCAGCTACCACCGGACATTATTACTTGGTTAATCGCAGAGTGACGGAGCGGAGGAGAAATCACCACTCCGGTAATGCTGGAGTCCCGGTCACAACCCCGGGCGGCATAAAGGAGGATCACATGGCATACAAGAGAAAGACCAAAGATGAATACCAGCTGCATATTGACTATGGTTACGGCTGGGAGTGCGTCACCATAGACGAAACTCTGAAAGAGGCAAGGCAGATGCAGCGTGACTACCTGGAGAACTGCCCCCAGTACCCTTCCAAGATAGTCAAGAAGCGCGTACCCATCAAGGAGGAAAAGACCGAGTACCCCATGACCTACTTGCGTGGTTCTGAAACAGCTCACGAAGCTGTAGAGTTAAAGCTTCCGGACGGCGACACATGCGTAATAAACGTGTATCAGCTTCTCAGATGTGGCTGGCGCACATTCCCATGCGGAAGTGGTAACGACTATACACTCAGTCCGGCTCAGATTGAAAAGGCAAAGCACCTCATAAATTCTGAGAGGAAGAAGCTCACCAACAAGGAGATAAAGTCAATGGCGGACTGGAGCAACAGTGGGCTGGAGAACTTTGATGATTTCTTCTTTCCCGGAGACAAAGTCGCAGAAGATGTAGTTGAGTACTACACCAACATCATGCCGCCCGTAACATTCAGCAGAGGGCTTGTACAGGCTGGTGAAGCACACGACACGCTCCCGGAAAGCAATGCCTCCGGCGCAAAATGGCACAACACCTACATGACGTTCGCGTTGAAAGATGGAAGCTGGGTGTATGTCGGCAACTGCTTCGAGGGAGAAACCGTTGCAAGAAACCGGGAAGAAATCTTTAGCAAGAAGGAGCAAAACACATGAAACGACTGAAACTCTGATACATGAACACCAAGACCGGAGAGATCACCCAGAACCACACCGAAGCGGTCGGCTGGTTCAGAGAAGGCACAGATGTTGAACTCTATGTTAATGGCAAGTACCGAATGAACTGGACGCACTAAACAGCCGCCAACCAAGCCGTCTATGGTATGGCTTTCAATCACTCCATCAAACGCAAATTTCCTATGAATTTCTATGAAAGGGGGTGTAGGTGTTGACAGTTGAAGAGATCCTGCAAAAGCACTTTGGGTGCAAAAAACCGTTCCTCAAAAAGCCGAAACCTTACACGGACGACGAATGCGGAACCAGGCATGAATACATGACCCGGCATGGCTCCAGATCATACAGCAAGCTTGTTGAGCTGATATATGATCTTGAAACCCTCGGAGTTGGAATTGATGCCAACCACATAATAGAAACACTTGACAACATAGTTTCCGGAAAGGAATACTGAGAAAGGAAAAAACATGAACGAAGCAGAAATCAAGGACTACAGCGCAAAAGCAGCCAAGGCGATGAAGTGGTTCGGAGTAAACCTCGGAACTCGCGGCTATGACTACACAAAGGAGGCGCTTGTCCTTATCGAAAGTGAAGGTGCGCTCACCAAGTATGGGACAATCCAGATGTACCAGCTCATCGCTGAGAAGTACGGATCCACAGCAAGCAAGGTAGAAAGATGCATCAGGCACTTTGTATCCAATGCTTTCATAGAAGGCACGGCGTTCTATACCAAGTCAATTGGTATTACTCAGAAGAAGCCGACAAACAGCCACTTTCTGAAAGTTCTGAGCGATTACCTGAAGTACAATGAAGTGTGATCTCCCGCAACAATAATACACACAATGTACCAAAATGATGTATTTCGCCTACAATGAACAAAAGGACAGGATCCCATATAACTACATCAAAACAGAAACCGGCTCTCTAAGACGCATTTATGAACCTCTAAGAATGAAAAGTATGCTTGTCGGAATGGCTCTACAAAGCCGTTTCAGCAATCTGCACAACCTATGAAAATTTAGTTAGGCACATGTACAAACATGCCTAAAATCGACAATTATTGCTTGTATGTTACCGATTTGTAAGCTATAATAATATCATAGGAACAAAAAAACAAGTCGGTAATGGTTTACCGACCGGACATCAAAGAAAGAGGTACATAGATATGACAATCAAGGTTAAGGAATACGAAAGCATGGAAAACTTCCTGGACGCTGTCGAGGATCAGGTAAGCGACGAGACTGTATACAAAGTTAACAAGCCGAACGGCGCTGTATGTGCAGATCTGATCACCAATTGCAAGTACGCAGAAACAGCAATCAGAAGATTTTTCAAGGCTCTCGCAAACGATAACAGATTTGATGGTTGGGAAGAATGCATCACCGAATGTATCAAGAACGGCGTATGGAAGGACACAGAAACCTGCTGGAATGAAGAAACATGCAGGTCTGAGTACGACGGTGGTTACTTCTGGGAAGTCGAAGATAATGACGGCAGCTTTTATATCTGCCTGAATGTAGTAGCGTAACAGCACATGCGTATAGTGGGCACGCAAAGTCCCACCCCAAGCCGAAAGGCTCAATCAATACCAAGAAAGGACAATGAAAGATGGGTTATTCATTTACGACGAGAAATGGGCACAACATGTATGACATGTCCAGCATGCTCCAGAAAGCAATAAGAAGGGGGAACTTTAACCATGCCGGTTACGCAGCGAACGAGCTGTATCTCTCCTACTCCAAGTACCGCTGGAAGCGCCTGCTGGTTATATCAGCTGAGGACTGCTATGGCATCATGACCAAGGAGATCATCGCGCTGAAGCTGGCAGATGATGAGATCAACAAGGGGCGCAAGGGAAATGAGAAGGACAAGATCTTCATTGCAAAGGCAGTGCTCCTGCTTGTCCTCGCGAGAAAGAACCGTGACGCTTGCTACTTCGCATGCAACTTCATGTCAGATGACCTGCTGATACCTGATACGGAAATCCCGCATGCCGACCTTGACCAGTGCCGCCTCGGTGTGGAAGGGATCCCGGACTGGGTATTCGACTGCCACACCCTAAAGGGAAAGAAGATGGGAAAGACCGACCTAGACATGGTGATTGCAGAACAGAACGCACTCAAACCGCACCAGGTGTCCATGTTTGATGATGGCGACTGGCACCAGAACTACACCGAGATGGAACATAAGAACGAGCTGACACCGAAGGAGATCGAAACCTACTACAAGTGGAAGCAGACCAAGATACCATATGGCAAGGAGGACTGAAAATGAACATCAAAGAATTAGACCCGAAACTGATACAGATTGCCAACAACAACAGCTTCTCCGGAGAGCGCGGCAACATCTCAAACCGGGATTATCACAAGTGCGCTGACAGAATATGTTCCTGGAACATCGGCGACGCCAAGAAACAGAAACTGCTTGACAAGCTCCACCAGAAGTGGGCTGTACTGCTTGACCAGGAGTCAAAGCACGTGAGCGTAATGGTAGCAGGGCCAGCAAAGTACAATGCTAAGAGGCTTGACCACAGCGACCGTATCATCATGCTCTCAAAGGAACTGTACGACTGGCTTGATAATCTGGAGAGCCAGGTGAACGCAAGTCAGGTCAAGGACAACAAAGCCGATGAACTCATAAGTGCCGTTAATTTCGCCAAACAGCCCGATAACCCCTGCAACCCTACAACTTCCCTTTCCGAGCTGGCTTTTTACGATAAGGACGCCTTTATGAAGCTCTATGACGAGCTTTACCCTACATACAAATGGCGCAAGAACAGCACAATTGCCAAGCTTTATGCGCAGGCGAAAGCCGGAACGCTCAAAGAGCTGAAGAAGGAAGTGTTTTATGAGGACGAGAATCTGACCGCTTACACTTATGGCGACAGAGCGTATATCAAGTTCACGCTGAAACCGCAGCGTCCTCTCATTGTTGCTCTGAAAAGCCGCAAGTGGTGGTGGAACAGCTATGAGAGCGCCTGGAGCACCTACCCGGACAAGCTTGACAAGGATTGGGTAGCGTCGATATCGGAAAGATACGCGCAGTACGTCTGAGGAGGACAAGATGGTTGAAATAATAGACCCTCACGAAGAAATGATAAAGGATTGCAGAGAAATGCTCAAAAGCACGAAGCCTGGTGACGGTGTAACTGTGAACTACTACACAGACAGTCATGCTTACACTGTTATCTCCAGGACTGCAAAGACTCTCAGGATCCAGCGCGACAAAGCGACGCTTGCTGACGATTACAAGCCAGAGTTCATACCTGGCGGATTTGCAGCGCACTGTACCAACAACAGCAGTCAGCATTACGATTATGCGCGAAATCCCGAAGGTGTGATAAAGACCGCATACTGGTCCGAATCCAGCGGCTGCTTCCGTGTCGGTGGCGCAATGGTGGTTACACCCGGTCGTCATGAATTTTATGACTACAATTTCTGACCTAGTAAATGTGCACAAAATGAACAAGTTTTCTTGCGTCCCGTGAACATACCAGACAGCATGTTCATCGGAAACATAAAGTAATACATTAAAGACCCCCGGAGTATTCCGGGGGCTTTTTTCACTTTTTTACCAGACAATGTGCACAAATTCTTTACTCCTTTTTTTCCACGGTCAGAAAAACACTTTAACATCTATCATAAAACTGTCACATAAATGCGGTATAATTCTATCATCAGATCAAACGGGGACGGTGAGTAAAACGGCTTACGCAAACACATTCATGCGCAGCGAGGTCAAGTATCTCCTAACAGCGGAGATTGAGGAGGAACTCCTCAGACGTATCCGCGGCTCCATGACGGAGGACGTGTACTCGCGCCAGACCAACGGCTCGCTCTACTGCGACAGCCCGGACGATATACTTATACGCACGTCGTTACAGAAGCCGGTTTACAAGCAGAAGGTCAGGCTTCGTACCTATAACACACCGGGCGACTACAGCGTCGCATTCCTTGAGATCAAGAAGAAGTACGACGGCGTGGTTTACAAGCGCCGGGTTCAGACTACATACTGCGCTGCGATGGATTACCTTGTCCGGGGGATATACCCCGAATGCACCGGATACAACGATATCCAGGTAATGCAGGAGATCGACTGGCTGGTAAAGCGCTTACAGCTGGCTCCCAGGACCGCAATATTCTACGACCGCACAGCGTTCCACGGAAACGACGACGAGGAACTTCGGCTTACCCTTGACCGTAATATCCGCTACCGCACCGACGAACTCGACATGCGCTGCGGCACCAGCGGAATCCTGCTGAAATCGCAGCCGCACTGTATTATGGAAGTAAAATCCGCGACGGCGTTCCCGATGTGGTTCACACGTCTGCTTGAGGAACTCGGGTTGTTCCCGGGATCCTTCTCGAAATACGGCGCGGTTTACCGCGAATCCATCTCAGCCGCCCACAACAATAATCAACCTCGGAGTGAAAAATATGTTTGATACTATAATCCCGTCAACTGGACTTGACATGACATCCTCGCTGATATGCACCGGCGTTTCCATCGCCCTCGGCGCGCTGTCGGCGTTCCTTTACCGGCTCGGTAAAAAGCGCTGCTCCAACAGCCTTACTATCACCCTTGTGGTACTCCCGGCTATGGTGCAGACAGTGATAATGCTGGTCAACGGCTCCGTTGGCGCCGGGCTTGCGGTCATGGGCGCGTTCAGCCTGGTGAGATTCCGCTCCACCCCCGGAAACGCCCGGGATATCTGCTTCATCTTCTACAGCATGTGTATCGGACTTGCCACAGGCATGGGATACATAGCGTTCGCAGTACTCCTGGCGATAACCGTCGGGATCGTGCTCGCGGTGCTGGGACTTATACCACGGTTCCGCGATGTACAGCGAAGGAAGATACTCCGTATCACTATTCCGGAGGACATGAACTACACCGACGCATTCAGCGACATCTTCGACGAATTCCTCTCGTCCAGCGAACTCGTCATGGTCAAGAGCACCGCAATGGGAACGCTTTTCGACCTGCGCTATGAAATCGTTGAAAAGGACGCTGCCCGGGAAAAGGAGCTCATCGACAAGCTCCGCACACGAAACGGCAATCTGACCATCTCCATCGGTCTTGCCCCCGACAGCTGCGAATCCCTCTGAGATACAGTTATTACACTAAGGAGCACTATTATGAGATCAGGTTACAAAGCGCTGGCGGCACTATGCTCGCTGGCGATCTCGGTAAATACAGGCTGTAGCGGCAGCGGAACTTCCTCTGCGGTCAGCGGAGAGAGTGCCGCCACCGCACTGCCCACCGGCGAAACCTCGGATATGTCAGTTGCGGCGGTATTCCATCAGGCGTCCGAAAAGGACCTTTCCCCCTCGGCGGAGTGCGCCAGCGCAGTCGCATTCACCTCCACCGGAGTGCAGTGCATGGGCAGCGGAGTTTCCGCCGACGGAAATGTTGTTACAATCTCCGCCGCCGGGAGTTACTCCATCTCCGGCACCTGCGCCGACGGGCAGATCATCATCGACTGCGGCAAGGACGATGACGTATATCTCGTGCTGAACGGCGTTGACCTCACCTGCAAGACTGGTCCGGCGATACTCTGCGAAAGCGCGGACAAGCTGACTGTCACGCTCAACACCAACACGCAGAACTCCATCTCCGACGGCACCGATTACTCCACAGACGAGGCTGAATCCACCGGGGCGGCGCTGTTCTCCCGGGAGACCCTGGTCATAAATGGCGATGGTTCCCTCAGCGTAAACGGAGCGTACAGGGACGGAATCCGCAGCAAGGACGGACTCAGGCTCTGCGGCGGAAACATAACCGTTACCGCCGTCGAGGACGGTATCATCGGCAAGGACTACCTGCTTGCCGCCGCCGGGACCATAACCGTCAACAGCGGACTTGATGGGCTGAAATCCACCAACTCCAGCGATTCCGGCAAAGGATATGTGAGCATAACCGGCGGTACCATAGACATCGCCAGCGGCAACGATGGGATCCAGGCGGAAACCACGCTCAGCATAACCGGCGGCGACATCAACATCGTATCCGGCGACGGAAGCTCCACCGTGGAGCACACCGCCGAGAACGACCGCGGATTCGGCAGAGGGCACTTCGGCGATTTCTCCACCGATGGCAGCAGCGGCTTCGACTTCAGCAACCTGACCGACAGCTCCGGTAACTCAGCGGAGAGCATGAAGGGCGTCAAGGCAGGCACCGCGATCTCCATAACCGGCGGTACCCTGACGACGGACAGCGCGGACGATTCCGTGCACTCCAACGGCGGTGTGACAATCACCGGTGGAGTGCTCAACCTGTCCTCTGGTGATGATGGAATCAATGCAGACGCGCTTCTCGTCATCGAAAACGGCGAGATCAACATTTCCGACAGCTACGAGGGACTGGAAGCCCCCGGCATTGAGATATCCGGCGGCACGATATCCCTGGTAGCCTTTGATGACGGACTAAACGCAAACGGCAGTTCCGATGAACTCGGATACACTCCCTACATCACTATTTCCGGCGGCAGCGTCACCGCCAACGCCAACGGCGACGGCGTGGATTCCAACGGCACCATCTCAATGAGCGGCGGAATTCTGGTCGTATTCGGACCCACGGACAACGGAAACGGCGCGCTTGACTATGACCAGTCCTTCGCACTCAGTGGCGGAACGCTCATCGCCCTCGGCTCCAAGGGAATGGCGCAGGCTCCCAGCACGCTGTCCCAGCCATGCATTTCCATCTACAGCAGCGCCCCGGCGGATTCCACCATCGAGGTGCGCGACGAGGACGGTAACGCGGTACTCACCACGATAACTCCCAAGGCATGCGAATCCCTCATATTCTCATCGCCGGAACTTACCGCCGGCAGCACCTACACGATATACGCCGACGAGGAGCTTCTGGCTACCGTCACAGCTACGGACGGCGTGAGCGGCGGCGGAGCCTCCGGGACAGGCTTCGGAGCCTGGACCCGGGACGGGGACACTCCCTGGAGCGGCGGATTCGGCAAGCCCGGTCAGGGCAATGACGGCGGAACTCCCCCCACACCTCCGGACGGAGCCACTGGGAATCCTCCAGGCGGCGCCCCCGGAACACCTCCGGAGCAGAGCACCAATTCCGGCTCAGCGGCATAAAAATTCACCCCATCTCATTGGACGAGATGGGGTGTTTTCAGTTGTGATATTCTACGACAAGCGCCGTGCCTCCATGGACTATTATATGCCCCTCGCTCTCCGCGACCTCGTTGCTTACGCCGAGCGGAAACGCATTATCCAGCCGATAGCGCACCAGGTTATATTTCATTCCGTATTCGCTCACCATGCAGGTTTCGCCGTAGGAGAACACCGAAACATACCCGCTGAACGCCGGGATAACCTCCTCGCGCTCATGCACAAGGTACATGCGGAATCTGTCGCCGATGATGATTCCGTGGACTCCCCGGACGCGCAGGTACTCCAGCGTCTGGATATTGGCGATCGTGTGGTCCGGTCTGCCGCCGGTGGCGCAGTACAGTCGAATCTCATCGCAGCCCTCCTCAATTGCGGTGTCGCAGGCGAGAATGGTGTCCGTGTCGTCCTTGACGGGATCCACCCGGATCACCCGGATTCCCTCCGGGAGCGGACGCTCGGAGCTGTCGAAATCCCCGACGACGATGTCCGGAGTCACTCCTGCCGCCGCCGCAATGTCGTAGCCACGATCGGCGCATATAATCAGCCCCTCCGGGCACCCGGTCAGGTTCCCCTCCGGGGAGCCGCATATCACTGAACATATCCTGGACATTTGCTCACTCCCAATCGTTTTTCCTGCTTGCTTCCTCATGCATTCTGAGGTAGCTTTCGTAGCGCGAGCGCGCGATCTCGCCGCTTTCCGCCGCCGCCCTGACAGCGCAGTCCTTCTCCTTTATGTGGGCGCAGTCCGCGAAACGGCACTTCTCCGCATATTTAGAGAATTCACGGAAGCTGTTGTCAAGCTCCCCTGCCGGGATACGACAGTAGCGCTCGGTGTCCACGGTGGAGAATCCCGGCGTGTCCGCGGAATACCCGGTCATTGCCGGGTCAAGTTCGCTCAGACGGTACAGCTGCGCCTGGCGAGTGGTATGTTTTCCTCTGCCGAGTTTCTTGCTGATGACGGCCGTTTCCAATGAAAGCTGTGGGAACAGCGTGTTCATCAGACTGGATTTCCCCACGCCGGAATTCCCGATAAACGCCGTGACCCTGCCGTTTATGAACTCCCGGACGGACTCCGCGCCCTCTCCCGTGAGATTGTTCACCATGCAGACGGTGATCCCGATGCTGCTGTATATGTGGGCAAGCTCCTCCGCCTGCTCCAGGTCGCATTTCGTGAACGCAATCATCGGCTCAATGGATTTGCTGTCCGCAATTGCAATTAGCTTATCCAGAATGAAGCGGTTCGGAGCCGGGTCCGCGCAGCTTATCACGAACACGATCCCGTCCAGATTTGCAAGCGGTGGGCGCACAAGGTAATTCCTGCGCGGTAGTATCCTTGAGATGAGCGGCTCGTGATTTTCCTGGCTGATCACCTCAACTATGTCCCCGGCGCTAGGACTTATCCCGTTCTGCCGGAAGAGTCCACGGGCGGCGCATTTCAGCGTTCTGCCGTCGGGGTGCAGTCCGCCGTTTTCCTCAAAGCCCGAAAGGGCATCTACATAATAGATGCCCCCGACTGCTCTGGTGATTATTCCATGATCATGATATTCAGCAGAAATATCATTACCCCCTGTTCTGTCAGTTGACCGATATGCCGGGATCAGGCTCTACCGGCTCGGTATTGGAAGTCGTATGAGTAGTCGTGTGCGCAGGCTCAGGCTCGTTGGTGTCAACGGTGTCCGGGGTCTGTTCGCTGGTTTCAAAGATCGGCTCGTCAGTGTCGTCGGCGATCAGCAGCTCGCTGAATACGCCGCTGTTGAACTCTTCCTCTGCAGTAACCTTGCCGTCGTCCTCCGGGAACGTTACGACAATATCCACATAGGTTCCGGTCTTTCCGGTTTCAACGGAAGTAACCTTGACGGTGACGTTCTTGGTTTCGCCGGGCTTGCCGACCACGCTGTAGTTCATTGTCTTGTTGGAAGCAAGGCCGATATCCATCTGCACCTTGGCATTCTCGTCAAGCACGCCGTCAACGTAATAGTTGAATACGAACTCGCCGGTCGCCTTCTTGGGAAGCGTGAACTTGATGTTCTTCGTCTTTTCATCGGGCTTGCCGGTGCTTACCGTGAATAAGATCTCGGTGTCACGGTCTACCCTGCTGTTCGGCTCAATGCTCTGTTCCATTACCACGTCTGCGTCGTATTCCTCGCTGCCCTTGTACTCTACCTGGTACTTCAGGTGGTACTCATCGGCGCGCTGTATCGCCACGCTCAGCGGCAGGCTGACGAACTTCGGCACATTGACCTGCGTATCCTTCGGGCCAAGGCTGACAACCAGCACTACAGTGCTTCCCTGGTCTGCCATCTCATGGGCGCTCGGCTCGGAGCGGATAACAGTATCCTTGGCAACGTCGTCGCTCTCCTCGTAAGTCTTTCTAACCACGAAGCCGTCTTTCTCAAGCTTGGTCTCCGCAATGGACAGGGACAGGTTCTCAAGATCCTGTATCTCCACCTGGCGGATTCCCTTGCTGACCTTTACAGTGACCTCAACTCCGGTCTTGACCTTTCTGCCCTCGGCGTATTCCTGGTCGAAGATCTGATCCTTGGTCACGGAGCTCCACTCCTGCTCAGCCTTGAGCTTCATGTACTTGGAGTACTTCTGGTTAGCATCCTCCCAGGACATTCCGACAAGGTTCGGCATGAGGAACTCGTTATCATCGGAAACGCTGATGGTGCTTCCTCCGGACGGATTTACCACGGACTCAATGTCGCTCGCCGACACGTCAAGATTCTTGAACACGATGAGCAGAACCAGGAACACTGTCGCGATGACGAACGCGGTTCCTACCGCGAACAGGATCGGTATCAGCGGAGAACGGCGCTCTTCGTATTCGTCCTCGTCATCATCGTCGTAATCGTCATCCTCTTCATCGTCAGGATCCTCCTGCGGCTGCTGACGGCGCCGACGCTCCTGGTCGGCGGCAGGGATTGGACGGTCGAAATACTTTGTTGTTCCATCAGTGGAGTTGTACTTATAATCGAACACGATACCCGGATTCTTGCGGAATTCCTCAAGATCCTTTATCATCTCCCCGGCGGTCTGGTAGCGCTGAGCAGGATCCTTCTGCATTGCACGCATGACAATCTGCTCAAGCCCCTCGGCGATAGTGCTGTTGATCTCGGAGGGCTTCTTCGGGGTGCTCTGCATATGCATGAGCGCGATGGACACGGGTGTGTCGCCGTCGAAGGGCTTCCTGCCAGTGAGCATTTCGTAAAGCGCTACGCCCACGGAATAGATGTCGCTGCGCTCGTCGGTGATGTCGCCGCGCGCCTGCTCCGGGCTGATGTAGTGCACCGAACCAATGGTCTTTTCGGACATTGTCTTGTTATTCTCGCGGTTGAAGCGCGCGATACCGAAATCCATGACCTTGATGGTGCCGTCGCTCAGCAGCATGACGTTGCTGGATTTTATGTCGCGGTGTACGATACCGCGGTCGTGCGCGTGCTGGAGCGCCTTAAGTATCTGAATAGTGAAGTGAACCGCGTCGCGCCATTTCAGCACGCCCTGCTGTTCGATGTAATCAGTAAGCGTAATACCGTCAACGTATTCCATGACGATGAACTGCACCTTGTCGGTGAATCCCACGTCGTAGATCTTTACGATATTCGGGTGGGAAAGCAGCGCTATCGCCTTGGATTCATTACGGAATCTGCGCAGGAATTCATCGCTGCCGGCGAACTCCGTCTTGAGTATCTTTACCGCAACAATGCGGTCCTCTACGATGTCGCGGGCCTTGTATATATCCGCCATTCCCCCGACGCCGATAAGCTCAAGCAGCTCGTATCTGCCGTCAAGCTTTTTTCCGATGTTACTGTCCATAAATGCTCCGCCATTTCTCCATACATTATCGATAAGGGCTGCGCCGTATGGAAGCGCCGTCCGGAAACAGATTCAATATAGTTACCGCTATAATGATACCACATAGCCCGGGCAACTGTCAACTGATTTCAAGAATTTGTAATCAATCTGTAAACAATGTTACACGGCGAAAAGGGCCACGGAAATGTTGTCGTGACCGCCGTTGCCATTGGCGTAATCCACCAGCTCGCCGCATACGCTCTCCGGCGGATTCTCGAAGCAGATGTCGAGAATATCCAAATCGTCGCCGTAGGAGGAAAGCCCGTCTGAACACAGCAGCAGCATGTCGCCCTCCGCCATGTCCACCTCGAAGTAATCCGTCGTGACGTTGCTGTCAGCGCCGATGGCACGGGTTATCTTGTTGCGCTCGGGGTGCGTCCTGGCCTGCTCCTCGGTGATCTCGCCGCGGTCGATGAGATCCCTCACATGGGAGTGATCCTTGGTCACCTGCTGAATACACTCACTGTCGTCGCTGGTAAACAGATGATATCCACGGCTGTCTCCAACGTTCACGATATACGCCCTGCCGCCGGATACTATCGCAGCCACGCAGGTGGTGCCCATAACGGTGCCAGCAGGCTCCTTCAGAGCGGCGTCATACACAATGCTGTTTGCCGCCGACACCGCAGTAATAAGCAGATTCCGCACCGTATTGCGGCTCATGTACTCCGTGAAATTCTCGCTGATGCGCTTTGATATGACGTCCACAGCGAGCCTGCTCGCAACTCCGCCGTGCATTTCTCCACCCATTCCGTCGCAGAGAACTGCGGCGCAGGAATTGTCCGACAGCGCAGCGCTCCAGACGCAGTCCTGGTTCTCATCGCGCAGCAGACCTATGTCCGTCTTGCTGAATATCTTCATAACTCACCGCCTGTTTTTTTCCGGGAACCTCTGTTCAGTGGGGATCCCCTGATGTTTCCGCGGCACTGTTCATGCCGCCGTCACGCCGCAGCTGTCCGCACGCAGCGCTTATATCCGCGCCAAGAGTCCTGCGCACCGTGGCGTTGATCCCGGCGGCACAGAGACGCTTCTGGAACTTCTCCACCGAGCGGCTCTTGCGGAAGTCGCGCTCCCTTATCTCGTTGATCGGGATAAGGTTCACATGGCACATAAATCCGCCCAGCAGGTCAATAAGTTCCTGCGCGGACTGCTCGGTATCGTTCACTCCCTCGATGAGGGAATACTCGAAGCTGATACGCCGTCCGGTCTTGTCGAAGTAATACCGGCACGCCTTCATCAGCTCGTCGAGGTGGTATTTTCTGTTGATGGGCATTATCTCGCTCCTGCGCGCGTCCGTCGCCGCATGAAGGGAGATCGACAGCGTCAGCCCGGTCTTGAGCTCCGCCAGGTCGTAGATCCGCGGAACCACGCCGCATGTGGAGAGCGAAATATGCCGCAGGCTCATGCCGTCCCCCTCGCTGTTCATCAGCGTGAGGAATTTCAGCACATTGTCGTAATTATCCAGCGGCTCGCCGATTCCCATAAGCACTATGCTGTCAACGTGCCTGCCGCTGTCGCGCTCGGTTTCGTACACCTGCAGCAGCATTTCGCTGGGAAGCAGATGCCGCACGAATCCGGCGATGGTGCTGGCGCAGAAACGGCAGCCCATACGGCAGCCGACCTGGGTGGAAATACACAGACTATTGCCGTGCTTGTATTCCATAAGCACAGTTTCGACCGCCTCGCCATCGGGAAGCCCATAAAGGTATTTTACCGTATTATCCAGCTGAGATACAAGTCTTTTTTTGATAATTAGGTGTTTTAGACAAAATTTTCTTGATAACGCGTCACGAAATTGTGCAGAAATATTGGTCATCTGTGCAAAATCTGTGACTTTCTTGATGTGCAGCCACTCGTAAATCTGCTTTGCACGGAATGCCTTCTCACCCATGGCGGTGATCTCTGCGGCAAGTTCTTCCCTTGTGAGCGCGAGAATATCTATTTTTTCCTGTTCTTCCAATCAAATCGCCTTTCTCATTTTCTGCGGAATGACGCAGTGAAGAAGCCGTCTCCGCCGTTTTCGTCCGGGCAGTAGGTACGCTTGTAGTCCCCGGGCGCAGAAAGCGGTACCGGCTGGACTATCGGCATGAACTCCGGGTGGGAAGCTGCAAATCTGTCCGCCACGTCGTCGTTTTCCGCCCGGGAAAGCGTGCAGGTGGAATACACCAGCGTGCCGCCTGACTTCACATAGCGCGCGGAGGTTTCAAGTATCCGATACTGTATCTCCGGCAGTCCGGCGAATTCCTCCGGGGGTTTGTACTTGATCTCCGGCTTGCGGCGGATTACTCCGAACCCCGAGCAGGGAACATCGCACAGCACCCTGTCTGCCTGCGGCAGCGCACCGTTGAATTTCGACGCATCGTTCTGCATGGCGGTGATGATCTTAATTCCGAGCCGCGCAGCGCCGTCCTCGATAAGTCCCACGCGCATGTCGTGGAGGTCCATGCTGTACAGCTTTCCGTTGTTGCCCATAAGCTCCGCCAGGGTGAAGCTCTTCCCTCCGGGAGCCGCGCACACGTCCAGCACGGTTTCATTCACCACGGGACGTAATGTCAAACAGCACAGCTGCGAGGAAATATCCTGCACATGGAACAGTCCCTGACGGAAGGGCGCGCATTTCTCAATGTCGCCAGCCTTTTCCAGACGGATACAGTTCACCAGACCCAGATACGGCGCAGCCTTTATACGGTGCTTCGCAAGTTCCGCGATGACTTTGTCCGTGGTCGTCCTAAGGCTATTCACCCTTGCATAGACCGGCGGCTTCCCGACGGAGGCTTTCAGCGCCCGGACTGCGAAATCCATGCCGTATTCGCTGATGAATTTTTCAGTCAGCCACTCCGGACAGGAATACTCCACCGACAGCCGTTTTTCCGGTGAAATGCCGAGATAGCTTATCTTCTTTCCGCTGCGTATAAAGCTGCGGAGCATTCCGTTAACGAACCCCTGGGCGGAGAAACATTTCAGCTTCTTGCACATCTTTACGCTTTCGTTGACCGCCGCGCTTTCGGGAACAGACGGCATGTAAAGCAGCTGATACAGTCCGGTACGAAGTATCTGCACCGCCGCCTTGTCCAGCTTCTCAAAAGCAATCTTCGAATTTGTGCGGATCACATGATCCAGGGTGAGCCTTCGCTCCAGAACGCCGTAAAACAGCGCCGCCGCAAACGCCTTGTCCCTGTCGCTGAGTTCCGCCTCGTTGAAAGCGTGATCCAGCAGCAGGTTGGAATAAGCCTCGCTGCTCTCCATTTTCATCAGCATTTTTACGACTGTGAGCCGTGGGTCAGCCATTGTCAGACCTCCTTAATATGTCTTTTGTTTCAACGTCTGTTGTTCCGTATTGCAAGCAGTCTGAGCAGCTGCGTAAAGGATACCGCCAGACTTGCGACATATGTCATCGCAGCCGCGGTGAGAGTCCTGCGCGCACCGTACATCTCGTCCTGCTCCAGTATTCCCTCGCTGCGGATCGTGGACAGCGCCCGGCGGCTCGCGTTGAACTCCACCGGGAGAGTGACCAGCTGGAACAGCACAACGAACAGGAACAGTATAATTCCTGCGTCGACCAGCGGCTCGAAACTGAATATCAGACCGACTATGAACACGATGAAATACATTGAGGAGCCAAGCTGCGCCAGCGGAAACACCGCGGTGCGTATCTTTATCGGAACATAGTCCTGCGCATGCTGCACTGCGTGCCCGCACTCATGCGCCGCAACTCCGATGGCGGCTAGGGACGTGCTGTTGTAAACGCTGTCGGACAGCGACACGATATTTGTGCGCGGATTATAGTTATCCGTCAGATTTCCGGAAATACGCTCCACCTGGACGTTATAAAGCCCGTTGCGGTCAAGTATCCTGCGCGCTGCCTCAGCGGCGGTTATTCCACGGCGGCTGCCTATCCGGCTGTATTTGTTGAACGTCGTCTTGACGGTCAGCGAGCATATCAGCGCGAAAACAAATGCCAGAATGCAGAGAAAATACGCAGTGGTGTAGCCTACGCTCAGATAATTCGTGTGCCGTGCTGCGGTTGAAATAAGTGTCTGTACCATAAATTGCCTCCTGTTCCAGAGTGGTTTCAATTACGGTTATTATGCGTGCAATGAAGTCATTTACCCAGAATGGTTCCCTTTTCCGGCTTTTTGCCGCGCAGGTACGCCTGGATATCCATGCGCTTTCCGCCCTCGGGCTGGACCTCGGTGAACTCCACTGCACCGTCGGCGCACATCACCGCGAAGGAATCTGCGTCAACTATCTCGCCGGGAATTCCGGAAAAATGTCTGTCGGAAATACGCGCACGGAATACCTTCAGGCGCTTACCGTCAAGGAGCGTATACGCGCAGGGAGCCGCGGACATCGCGCGGATAAAATCGCGCACCTGCACCGCAGGCTTCGTGAAGTCCAGAAACAGCTCTTCCTTGCTTATCATCGAAGCGTAGCATGTGTCGCCCTCCTGCGGAATCCGCGGCGCGGTGCCATTCTGTACTTCCTCCAGGGTGCGGACGATGAGCCTGCCGCCCATCTCGGACAGCCTGTCGTGAAGCTCGGAACCAGTCATGTCCTCCGGGATATCCAGTTCATCGCGGAGTATCATGTCGCCGGTGTCAAGTCCCTTCGCCATGTACATGGTAGTGACTCCGGACTTCTTCTCGCCGAACTGAATGCAGCGCTGAATAGGCGCCGCTCCACGGTACATCGGGAGCAGGGAAGCATGAACGTTGATACAGCCATACTCCGGCAATTCCAGAACGCTCTCCGGCAGTAACTGTCCGTAAGCCACTACCACTATGCAGTCCGGGTTTATCTCCTTTAATACCTCCAGGGACTTTTCCGCGTCCTCGCCCTTGCGCAGACTCAGCGGCTGATACACCGGGATTTCGTGCTTCAGTGCGCACTCCTTGACCGGGGTCATCTGTATCTGCTTGCCGCGGTTTTTCGGCTTGTCCGGCTGGGTGAATACCGCCGCAACCTCGTGCCCGGCTGCGATAAGCTGCTCAAGGCAGGAAAGCGCAAACACCGGGGTTCCCATAAATACTAATTTCATTTCTCGTCCTCCTCCCATTCGTCCACCTTGTCGGAATACAATATCCCGTTGAGGTGGTCGGTTTCATGGCAGAATGCGCGTGCCAGCAGTCCGGTGCCAACATAGGTTTTTCGTCTGCCGTAGCGGTCCTGCGCCTTAATCTTCACTTTCGCCGGACGGACGACATATCCGCTCTTCCCGGGGTAGGAAAGACAGCCCTCGGGTTCACGCTGCTTCCCCTTTATTGCGACTATCACTGGATTCACAAGCTCCAGCAGCCCGTGATCGTCGTCGGTGTCGATGACGACAACACGCTTGAGTACACCTATCTGCGGAGCCGCAAGCCCCACTCCCCCGGCGTCGTACATAGTGTCCGACATGTCGTCCAGAAGCTCCCAGAGTTCCTCGCTGAACTCGGTGACTTCCTCGCTCCTCTGCCGCAGTATATCATTTCCGAACTGCAATATCTCAAGTACTGCCATGTGTATTCCCCTTTACTTTGCTGTAATATTCTGGTGTTCCGGGACTCCGCCGCTCTTTACATGGTCGATGAAAAGCACTCCGTCCAGGTGGTCAAGTTCATGGCAGAAAGCCCTTGCAAGCAGCGCGCTCCCGGTCATGGTGAACTCCTTGCCGTGCCTGTCCTGCGCCTTTACCGTGACGATATTCGGGCGCTCGACCTCCTCCCACATGTTCGGGGCGGAAAGGCAGCCCTCGCTGCCGCACTGAGTACCCTCAGCGGACACTATCTCGGGATTTATCAACTCGATTACTCCGTGCTCGTCGTGCACGTCGATAACAACCGCACGGCGGAGTACTCCCACCTGGACCGCCGCCAGCCCTGCGCCGTCCTTGGAGTGCATGGTTTCCGCCATGTCGTCAAGGAGCGTCCACAGGCGCTCGTCGAAATTAGTAACAGGTCTGCTCTTCTTGCGGAGTATATCCTCCCCGAATTTCACTATCTGCCTTAATGCCATGTCTATCGTCCTTTCTATTTTACGGGTCGCCGTTCATGTCCGCGAATACCGCGGTATTTCTGAACGACTTGTCCGCTCCGGCTTCCTTCAGAGTAAGCTCCACCAGCCGCCGCAGCGGCGCGGAATTCCTGCACTTCAGTATGAGCCGCCAGCGGTAGCGCCCGTTGACCTTTCCAATTACGTTTCGCGCCGGTCCCAGTATCCTCAGCGGAATATCCGGGCAGTCCTCGGTGTGGCGCTTCTCCAGCATATCCCGTATTCTCAGCGCGGCGCGGCTGCACTCCTCGTCGATGAGGGAAGTCAGCCCGATCACCACGATATCGCAGAACGGCGGATACAGCATTGCCTGCCGCAGCTCGATCTCCTCGGCGTAGAAATCCGGGTAGTTCTGGTTCGCTGCCAGATTGAGCACATAGTGCTCCGGCGTGAAGGTCTGTATCAGCGCCCTGCCGCGCTTTCCGCCACGCCCTCCCCTGCCGACGACCTGGGTTATCAGCGAGAATGTGCGCTCATACGCCCGGAAATCCCCGGCGTACAGACTGTTGTCGGTGCGCAGGACTCCGACCAGAGTCACGTTCGGGAAATCCAGTCCCTTGGCGATCATCTGCGTGCCGACAATTATGTCGTATTCCCCGGCGGCGAACGCCTTGAACTTGCTCTCAAATGCGTTTTTCGCCGCAGTCGTGTCAGCGTCCATACGGAGTATCCGCGCCGTCGGGAACAGCTCAGAAATCTCGTCCTCAATACGCTGCGTGCCCGTACCCTTCATCATCAGGAATCTGCTTCCGCAGGATGGGCAGATATTCCCCAGTGCGTGGGAATATCCGCAGTAGTGGCATATCACCGCGCCGTTCGCCTTGTGGTAGGTCAGCGGAAGCGCGCAGTTCGGGCATTCCAGCGCCTTGCCGCAGGTGGCGCAGCGCACGCTCGTGTGATATCCCCGGCGGTTGAGGAGCAGTATCGACTGCTCCCCCCGTTCGAGGTTCTTCTGCATTTCTTCTATCAGCGGCATGCTGAACGCAGAGTGATTCCCGTTCTGCGCTTCAATACGCATGTCCACGATGTAGACCTCCGGGAGGACCGCGTTGTTATACCGCTCGTCCAGCTCAAACAGGCTGTAGCGCCCTGTCTTAGCGTTGTAGTAGCTTTCCAGCGACGGAGTCGCTGAAGCCAGAAGCAGGAACGCTCCGTGCCAGAAGCAGCGCTGCTTCGCGATGTCCCGGGCATGGTATCTCGGAGCGCTCTCGGACTTGTAGGAGCTTTCCCCCTCCTCATCGATGACGATGATCCCAAGATTCTGCACCGGGGCGAATACCGCGCTGCGCGTTCCGACGACTATGTGCGCCATGCCGGTGCGAATGCGCGTGTATTCGTCCGCACGCTCCCCCAGTGACAGGCTGCTGTGGAGTATTGCCACCTCGTCACCGAACAGCCGCCGGAACTTCCCCACCATCTGCGGGGTCAGGGATATCTCCGGCACCAGCATGACGGCGGATTTCCCCTGCTTCACAGCTTCGTCGATCAGCCGAATGAATACCGACGTCTTGCCGCTGCCGGTTATTCCCCGGAGCAGCGCGCATTTGGGCTGATCGGAGTTCATCAGCGACAGGCAGCCGTCAAATACCGCCTGCTGCTTCGGGGAGAACACTATATCGGACGGACTTTCAGTCTTGCTGACGGTGTTCTCCAAACGGAACACCTGGTACTCGTATTCCTCAAGTATCCCCTTTTCCACCATCCGCTTCACCACCGCCGGAGTGATGTTCAGCGCATAGCACACCTCGTGCACGGAAGCCGCTGAGTTTTCCTCCAGAAACGCGATCACCTGCTTCTGCTTAGGCGTGAATTTCGGAGATTCCGCACCCTCGGGCTGCTCCGCGATTTTAACCATGAGTGTAGTTTCATCGCCGACCCGGCGCTTCAGCAGCTCGGATTCCCGGACTGCGCCCTTTTCCGTCAGCGATTTCAGCAGCGGCCTGTCCGCAGCGTCCGGGGAGTAGCGCTCCCGGAGCTGTGAAATACGCTCCAGCAGCTGGCGCTCATTCATGTCCAGTTCGCCGGAAAACCCGTTGACCGGCTCATACCTCGTTTGCAGAGTATAGCTCAGCCCCGGCGGAAGAATCGCCCTGAATGCGTCAAAATATGTGCAGAACGTGTTGTCGCGTATCCACTTGCACAGGTGCAGCATTTCCGTGGAAATGACCGGCTCGCTGTCCGCGATGGAGCTTACGAATTTCAGCTTGGTGCGCTCCTCCGGCGCAGGCTCCACAGAGAACACCAGCGCCACGCGGCTCTGGCTGCCCCTGCCGAAGGGCACGACCACGCGCATTCCTGCGGAAATCTTCCCGTAAAGGCTCTCCGGCACAAGGTAAGTGAACAGCATGTCGAAGCTGTATGCAGTTCCCTCCACCGCCGCCTGGACTGCTTCTATCATTCTGCCCGGAGTGCGTCGAGCAGCGGCATGCGGCGTACCTTGCGCAGCTTCTCCGCCTCAATTACCGCCCGGAGGTCGTCCACAGCCTTTTCAAGCTCGCCGTTCACGATGAGGTAGTCGTAGTTCTCGGCGAACTTCAGCTCCTCGCGCGCCTGGGCGGTGCGCTCAATTATCTTCTCCTCGGTTTCGGTGCCGCGCTTTCTCAGGCGGCGCTCCAGCTCATGCATGGAGGGCGGCAGGATAAATACCAGGCAGCACTCCGGGAACTGGCGCCTGATGTTCATGGCGCCCTCTACCTCTATTTTGAGGATAACGTCCCTGCCAGCGCTGAGCATGTCCTCGACAGCCTTTCTGGGCGTGCCGTAATAGTTGCCGCAGTACTCGGTGTACTCCAGCACTTCCTCGTTCTTTATCATCTGCTCGAACTGCTCACGGGTGCGGAAGTGGTAATGCACTCCGTCCACCTCGCCCTCCCTGGGAGCGCGGCTCGTTGCAGATACAGAATATCCGACATTTTCCGTACATTTGAACAGCTGTTCAAGAATCGTATCCTTACCGCAGCCTGCCGGCGCGGAAACTACAAAAAGCAGACCCTTTTCCATGATGTTTCTCCTTTTATGTCTGAATATATGCTTTACTCCTCGTCGGAGGAAGTTTTTCCGGATATTGTTTCCGGCGTCTGCGCGGACATCACAACATGTCCGCTGTCGCAGATTATGACGGATTTTGTCCGCCTGCCGCAGGTAGCGTCGATCGCCGTGCCATTATCCTTGGCAAGCTGCACGATGCGCTTCACGGGAGCCGCCTCAGGACTCACCACCGCGACTATCCTGTCGGCGTTCACGGTATTGCCGAAGCCTATGCTTATCAGCTTCATGTCGTTACCCCTTGTCTACAAGCGTTGCAAGCTTCGCGGAATACTCATTGCGGAATTCCTCAAACCTGCCCTCGTCCAGCGCGTCCCGTATCTTCTCCATGAGTGTGTTGTAGAAATACAGATTATGCTGCACCGCAAGTCTGCCGCCCAGCTGCTCGCCTGCCTTGAACAGGTGGCGGATATAGGCGCGGCTGAAATTCCGGCAGGTGGGGCAGTCGCACTTGGGATCGAGCGGCTTGTCGTCCAGTTCGTAGCACTTGTTTGTTGCATGCATTATGCCGTCCCAGGTGAATATCGTGGCATGACGCGCGTTTCTGCTCGGCATTACGCAGTCGAACATGTCGATTCCACGGTAAACTCCCTCGATAATATTCGACGGAGTTCCCACGCCCATGAGGTAACGGGGCTTGTCCACCGGCGCATGCGGCAGAACTACGTCCAGGATATGGTACATATCCTCGGTAGGCTCTCCGACCGCAAGTCCGCCGATAGCGTAGCCGTCGAGGTCCATCTGGGAAATGGTCTGCATATGCGCCACGCGGATATCATCGTAGGTACCGCCCTGGTTTATTGCGAACAGCATCTGCTGCTTGTTGATGGTTTCCGGCAGGGAGTTCAGCCGCGCCATCTCGTCCTTGCAGCGCTGGAGCCACCTTGTGGTACGCTCCACGGAGCGCTGGACGTAATCCCTCGGAGCAGGATTCTCCACGCACTCGTCAAACGCCATCGCAATGGTTGACGCCAGGTGTGACTGTATCTGCATGCTCTCCTCCGGACCGATGAACAGGCGCCTGCCGTCGATGTGGCTCGCGAAGTACACGCCCTCTTCCTTGATCTTGCGCAGCTTCGCCAGGGAGAACACCTGGAATCCGCCGCTGTCCGTCAGTATAGGCTTGTCCCAGTTCATGAACTTGTGCAGTCCGCCCATCTTGTATATCACATCGTCCCCCGGGCGGAGGTGCAGATGGTAGGTATTGCACAGCTCCACCTGCGTCTTGAGTCCCTTGAGGTCAACGGAGGATATGCCGCCCTTTATCGCGGCGGCGGTCCCTACGTTCATGAAAAACGGCGTTTCTATCGCGCCGTGCGGAGTTGTGAATAATCCGCGGCGTGCGCGTCCCTCGGTCTTTTTCAGTTCAAACATTCAGTGCTCCTTATTCTCCCTTTAATATTTCAATTATCCTGTCAGCCGCCTTATAGATATCGCCGCAGCCGAGCGTTATTACCAGATCCCCGGGCTGGACGTTCGCCGCGACGTACTGCGCGACCTCCTCCATGCCGGTGTACCATACGCAGCCGTCGATCTTCGCTGCGAGGTCCTTTGAATAGATGTTATAGGTGTTCTTCTCACGGCTGCCCATGATCTCAGTCAGGACTACCCTGTCCGCAATGGAAAGCGCCTGCGCAAACTCGTCGAGCAGCATTGCCGTGCGTGAATAGGTGAACGGCTGGTGCACCGCCCACACGCGCTTGAAGCTCATTTCCTTTGCGGTTTTCAGCGTTGCCGCGATCTCCGCCGGGTGGTGTGCGTAGTCGTCCACGATGGTGACGCCGTTGATTTCCGCAAGGCGCTCGAATCTGCGCATTGCGCCGCCGAACTTATCCAGTCCCTCCCGGAGCGCCTCCGCCGGGATTCCGGCAGAATACGCCGCCGCACAGGCTGCGACCGCATTGTACACGTTGTGGATCCCCGGAACGCGTATCGTGATATGCTCCAGCTTCTCGCCGTGGTGCATGAGGTCGAACTCCGTGCGGAAGTCCGCGATGTGCTGTATGTTCTCCGGGTAGAAGTCGCAGTCCGCAGACTTGCCGAAAGTAATCACACGCGCCGCCGTACCGCTCGCATTCACGGCTTCCATCGTATTTGCGTCGCTGCCGTTGGCAATGACTAGATCCGTGGTTTTCTTGCAGAACTTTGAGAAACTCAGCTTGAGATTCTCCATCGTCTTGAAGTAATCCAAATGGTCGCGGTCGATGTTCAGAACTATCGAAATGTTCGGGAACAGCTTGAGGAACGTATCCACGAATTCGCACGCCTCGCAGACCATGTATTCGCTCTTGCCTGCCCTGCCGCTTCCGCCGATGGCTTTCAGCTTACCGCCGATAACTGCGGAGAGGTCGATGCCAGCCGCCAGCAGGATATGCGTCAGCATGGAGGTGGTTGTAGTCTTTCCGTGGGTTCCGCTGACGCAGAACGCCTTGCTGTACCAGCTGGTGACAAGCCCGAGGAGTTCGCTGCGCTCCACGGTGAGGACTCCGCTGTTCTTTGCCGCGATGAGCTCGGGATTATCCGCCATTATCGCCGCGGTATGCACGATGAGGTCAGCACCCATGATGTTCTCCGGGGAATGCCCCAGATGCACCGGAATACCCATCTTGCGCACTGCGTCCAGGGTGGCGGTTTCGTTATTATCCGAGCCGGTGAGGTAATACCCCTGGGAATGCAGGATCTGTGCCAGGGGGTACATTCCCGAGCCGCCTATGCCGATAAAGTGAATGTGCTTTTTTCCAGTAAGAAAATCTTCCACGGTAAAACTCCTTCTTTCGGGATAGTTATTACAATAATTGTATGAATATTATCCGCAAAAATTCCCACAATAAAACCAAAAAACAATGGAGGTTTCTCATGGAAATAAGCGACATTAAAATCAGAAAAACAATGCACGACGGACGGCTGCGCGCCGTGGTTTCGGTCACGCTTGACAACGCCGTCGCTATCCACGACATCAAGGTCGTGCAGGGTGACGACAGGCTGTTCGTGGCAATGCCGAGCCGCCGGGAGGAACACGGCGTATACCGGGACATAATCCATCCGATAAGCACCAACGCCCGCAGCGCCCTCGAAAACAGCATTATCGAGGCTTACAGGCAGTATATCTCATGACCGTGCCGGGCGAGTGTTCCTCGCCCGGTTAATCATTTTCTCTCCAGGAGCATTTTTGTCTTGAGCAGCGCGATCTGGGTCTTGGAATCCTGAATCTCGTTGCGCATTACCATTGCGACCGCTTCATCGAGCGGTATCTTCTCCACCTCGAGGAACTCACCATCGTCCAGCTTCTGGCTGCCGGAATGCAGTCCCCGGGCAAGGTACATATGGATCACCTCGCCGCAGTACGCCGGAGTCGGGATAAGGCTGCCGAGATAGGTGTAGTCGTCGCAGGTGCAGCCGGTTTCCTCCTTCAGCTCACGCAGTCCGCATTCGTGATGGCTCTCGCCGTATTCCAGCTTTCCTGCCGGGATCTCCAGCAGCACCGTCTGGTGCGGATAGCGGAACTGCCGCACAAACAGCACCTCGTTTTTGTCCGTCAGGGGAAGCACGCATACTCCGCCCGGGTGGCGGATCACCTCACGGGTGACTATCTTACCGTCCTCCAACTCTGCCTTGTCAACGTAAAGCTTGACTATCTTTCCATCGAACTTCTGTTCACTGGATATGGTCTTTTCTTCAAGATGGCCCATTTCATTCTCCTTAAAGTCCGTCGTCGCTGCTGTTCTTCTTCTCGTCGAGTTCCTTCATGACGTTGAAAGCCTCGTCCTCCTCGGTTATGTGGGAAGTCCTCGGCCTGGGCTTACGGCTCTTGAAATCATACCGCTCCCGGTCCATGAAACTCTCCTCAACGTCCGGCCAGGACAGTTCGTTCTCACCGTCCGCCTTCACAACTCCCTTTTCCGGGAAGTCGTAGATCTGCTTCGACAGCTGCTGAATATAGGAACTGTGCGCCTTCACGCCGTCGTTCTGGTCAACGGGATACAGGTGAGCGTAGCGCACCGGTCTGCGCTTGATGATGAAATAGCACAGCAGTATATATCCGCCGAACAGCACTATTCCAGCCACGGTGCAGATGATTCCCAGGCTTCCGCCGGGGGTCTTATAGGTGAAGCTGATCTCGCATACACCTGCCGGAATACGCACGCCGATGAATCCGCCGTTGACCTTATCCACCTCAAGCGCCTGGGGCGCGGCTCCCTGTACGGACACAGTTCCGCTCCAGCCCTTGTCATAGGGCACGCTGAACACCAGGAGTTTTTCGGAAGTGTAATCCGTCACGGCAGTGAATCCGCTGCTGTTCACGCTGAACTGCTTTGCGCCCAGCGCCTGGCGCTCCTCCGCGTCGGTAAGGAACCGCTCGTATCTCTGCTCGTCGTTCAGGCTCTCCGGCTTCCTTTCCAGGAGTATGTCGGAGTACTTCTCCGCCTGCTCTTCGGTCAGAATCGCGCTGCCGACCATCAGATTATCCACCTTGGTCTGCTTTTTCGCGTCGGAGTCCAGAATATAAGTGTCGTACGCGTATCCCATGGGAAGCGCCACGGTATTGCGATAGATATCGTAGCCGTCCTGCTCCTCCATGAATTCGAACATCGGCATGTCCTTCAGCGCCTCGTCCAGCTTCTTCTCGTCCGTATTCTGCGATACGATAAGATAGCGCACGTTCGTGAGGGAGCGCAGCGCGTAGTTCTCCGTCTTGGGGTTGGAGTTCACCGAGCGCTCGATTCCCAGGAGGTCGTACAGGTCGAACGTGGAGCTGGGGATAATACTGGTGAAGCTCTTGAGGGAGCTCATATCCCACAGCATGTTGATGTTGTTCAGGCTGTCCAGGGATTCCATGCGGTGAAATTCCGGGTCGTCAATGTGTATCTGCGCGGAAACCTTGCTGTTGTAGTCCCCGAGATACGGTCCCAGGATTCTGCCGTAGCTTACGAAATAATACCCAAGCGCCATTGAGCACACGACAACTCCAGCAGTCACCTTTTTCGTAAATTTCGCAGCGCTGTCGCGCTTCCGCCAGTGGAGCATGCTGAATGCCACGACGGTCATTGCGATCGTAATGCCGATATTCACGAACACCGCCGGGGAAATCTTCACGGCTATCCTCGGAAGTATCTGGTCGGTTTCCTTGTCCTTCATCGGGAAGAACACCGCCAGCAGGGAGATGAGCACCACAGCCACGGCGCAGGACTTCACGCCGAACTTGAGGTCGAATTCCTCGTGCTCGAGCACATAGACGGTCGCCAGTGCGCAGAGCAGCTCCGGCATATACCACCACCGGGTGTAGAAGCTGTAGTTGAACAGGACGAACGAGGAGTTCAGTCCCGGTATCATCGTGATGACGAAGCATGCCGGAAGCAGTATCCGCAGCCACTTCATGCGCCGCGAAGCCTCGGTGGAGGCTCCCTTCACCAGCGCAAGGACTCCTGAGAGGGAGAACAGCGGCAGGAACAGCGCCACGCTGCTCCATTTTGCGTCCGCGCTCTCAAACATGGAGGAGCGCGCCGGGATCTCTCCCGGAAAGAACATTGCCTCAAGGATCAGCCCATAGCGCTGATTCTTATTGTAGAACAGGAAATCCCAGCCGTTCAGCATAGATGTCGAACGCGGGACGTCCAGCACCTGGAATATAGACGGAACAAACAGGATTCCCGCAATAAGCACACCGCAGACCGCCTCAAACGCCAGGCAGAAGAAATCCCTCACGCCAATGCGAAATCCGCTGTCGCCGATCAGTCTTGCGATGAAATACAGCACCAAGAAGATACACTCCCCGATGAAGAAGAAGTAATTCACGAACGCGTTGATAGCCACCGCCAGAGCCAGTGCTCCGCGGCGCTTGTTCACAACAGCTTCCTCAAGCCCGATAAGCAGAAGCGGAAAGAAGACTATCGCCTCGTGGAAGTGGTTGAAAAAGATGTTGTACATCGAATATCCGGAGAACGCATACAGCAGACCTCCGATAAGGGCGTTCTGCGGCTTCGTCACAAATCTGCGGATAAACACGAACGCAAAGAGCGACGAAAGCGCGATCTTCAGCGCCAGCAGCGGCGCCATCAGATACTGCGATATCGCCACCGGGAACAGCGCCGCGAACCAAAAGAACGGGCTTCCCAGCGTGTAGAAGCTGTAGGAGCCTACGAAATTCGCTCCGAGGTCGGTTTTCCAGTTCCAGCCGAAATTCCCGGACTGCACCGCCTCGATACAGGTCTTGTAGAAGGGCATCTGCTGCGCGTTGTAGTCGCCGTAATACACGAAGAATCCTCTGTCGATTATCACGAACGGCAGCAGGAGCACCCCTGCCATCGCCAGCGCATACAGGAATGCACGGGCATAGTATTTTCTTTCCTGCTTGAACATGGCTTACATTCTCTCGGGAGCCTCAACCTTGAGCAGGGTGAGTACATTCTTGAGGGCGGTCTTTGCCGCAATGCAGAGCGCCAGTCGGGAGAGCTTCACCGGCTCCTCCGCGCCCTTTATCGGACAGCTGTCGTAGAACTTGTGGAATGCCTGCGCCAGCTCGTAGGAATATCTGGTCAGCGCGGAGGGATCGTAGTCCTTCGCCGCGGAGTTGATCATCTCGGGCATTTCCGCGATCTTGCGGATAAGCGCCAGCTCCGCCGGGTCGCTGTATGATACTGCGCCGCCCTCGTACTGTACGCCTTCCTCCGCCTGCCTGCGGATTATGCTGCAAATTCTCGCGTGAGCGTACTGAACGTAGAACACGGGGTTCTTGCTGGATTCCTCCACCGCGAGGTCGAGGTCGAACTCCAGATGGGTGTCGGCGGTACGCTGATTGAACACGAATCTCGCTGCGTCAATCGGAACTTCGTCAAGCAGCGTAGTCAGCGTGATAGCCTTGCCGGAGCGCTTGCTGAGCTTGCAGGGCTTTCCGTCGCGGATAAGCATTACCATCTGCATGATAACGACGTCCAGGCGCTTCTCGTCTATCCCAAGGGCGGAGAGTGCGATCCTCATGCGCTGTACATAGCCGTGGTGGTCTGCGCCGAGCACGTTTATCGCCTTGTCGTAGTTTCTGGTGATGAGCTTGTCGTAGTGATACGCGATATCCGGCACGATGTAGGTCGGAAATCCGTTGGAGCGTACCAGTACGAAATCCTGGTCGCCGCCGAAATCGGTAGCCTTCAGCCAGAGTGCGCCGTCCTTCTCATAGGTGTGACCGCCTGCCTTGAGCTTCTCAATGACCGCCTTTACTGCGCCGTTGTTGTGGAGCGTGCTCTCCTTGAACCAGTTGTCGTACTTGATGCGGTACTTCAGCAGGTCGGTTTCAAGGCGCTGCTCGTTCAGCGGAAGTGCATAATCCACCAGTGCCTTGCGGCGCTCCTCCTCGGGCTTCTCAGAAAGAGCCTTTCTGCCGTGCAGGTCGTAGTAATTCTTCGCATGCTCAATTATATCCATGCCAAGATAAACGTCGGTGGGCATGGTGAACGGAAAATTCTTCTGTTCCTCGGGAATATTGCCCTCCTCGTCCGGGGTGGCGGTCTGGTCGTAGATAGTCTTTGTCAGCTTCTCCATATCGCCGCCGCACTCCGCGATGATCTTCTGACCGGCTTCGCTGCACAGCTGCATGTAGCGCAGGTCAAGGGACTTGCCGAACTTTGCCACCTGGTTGCCTGCGTCGTTGATGTAGAATTCACGGCTGACCTCGTAGCCAGCCTCCTGGAGCAGGGAGGAAAGGCTGTCGCCCAGCGCGCCGCCGCGCGCGTTGCCTATATGCATGGGTCCGGTCGGATTCGCAGAAACAAACTCCACCAGAACACGCTTGCCCTTGCCCAGGTCAGTCTTGCCGTAGTCGTCGCCCATTGCGACAGCATTCCGGACAACGCCCTCAAACCAGCTCTCGCCGATGAAGAAGTTCAGGAATCCGGGGCCTGCGACCTCGACCTTACTGAAGTCGGTTCCGGCGAATTCCACGGAATCCGCGATCATCTGCGCGATCGCTCTTGGGTTGCTCTTCAGCGCCTTTGCGGAAACAAGAGCCGTGTTGGCTGAGAAATCGCCGTGGCTGTTGTCCGCCGGGATTGTTACCTGGAAAGGCGGCAGCGGCTCTGCCGGGATCTTTCCATCCGACACCAGCCTGCCGAGCGCGCCCATGATCATTTCCTTGACCTGTGCCTTTGCGTATTCTACTGCGTTGTACATTCCTGTTATCTCCTCTTATTATAATTATATTTCATTGCCGTGTGGCTTGACGTGGATAGTTATCTCGTTCGTGAGCATAAGCCCGGAGTTCACGTCTATCGTGTAGCGGACGTATATTTCTCCGCCGTCGCCGGTAATTCCGTTGCGCAGTTCGTTGGTGGAAATCCCGATCATGCAGTCGCCGTATTCCGTGCCGTAGTGGCAGAAATGCCGCTTGCCGTTCTCAAAAACCAGCGCAGAAAACGCCCTGCCGGTACGGGTCATGGTGATGGTTTCGTCCTCCTGCCCGATACGCAGCTGAACATGGCTTCCCTCGTAGCCCGTTGCCTCGCTCTCGTCGTAGTCTATGAAATAGCTACCGCCATGCTCCCGGAATTCGCCCTTGGTGAACAGCTCGGAGCTGTCCGTGGCGCCGTCGGCGGTCTGCTTTACTATCATTCTGATATTTGCGTTGTTTCCCAAATTCATCACTCCCGGTCAGTTTTCGGAGTTCTTCTCAATGGCAAGCTCGATCAGCCTGTCAAGCAGCTCTCCGTACTCTATCCCCATGTTCGCCATAAGCTTCGGATACATGCTTATCGGCGTGAATCCCGGAATGGTGTTGATCTCGTTCAGCACCAGCCCGTCCTCAGTCGCAAAGAAATCCACCCTGGAGAATCCGCTGCACCCCATTGCGATGAACGCCTTTTTCGCAGTCGCACGGAGCTCCTCGGTCATCTCCGGAGATATCTTCGCCGGAATATCCAGCACGGAAGTCCCGAGCTTGTACTTTGCGTCATAATCGTAGAATTCCTCCGCCGGGGTTATCTGCCCCGGAATGGAAGCTATCAGATTCTCGCCGTTTCCGAGAACGGCGCACTCGACTTCCTTGCCGATTATCTCGGTTTCGATGACCACCTTCTCACCGTGAGCGAATGCAATCTTAATACCGTTCTTGAGCGCCTCGCGGTCAGCGGCACGGGTTACTCCCACGGAGGAGCCTGCACATGCCGGCTTCACAAACATGGGATATCCGCCTAGTTTCTTCTCAATGTCCTCGCAGGCTCCATCAATATCGTAAAGCGAACTGCGTGTAACATAACAGTATGGCGCGGTGCGGATACCTGCCGCGTCAAGGATCGTGTGCGTTATTGCCTTGTCCATGCAGTCTGCGCTGCTTGTCATGTCGCAGCCGACGCAGGGAATGCCGGCAAGAGCGCACAGTCCCTGCACCGTACCGTCCTCGCCGAATCTGCCGTGCAGCACCGGGAACACCACGTCTACCTTGCGCAGGTAGCACTTGTCGTCAGCCCCCAGCAGGAGTACTCCCTTGCCGACTGTATCCGGACTGATGACCGCAGTGCAGTTGTCGGGATTGTTCTCCCACTCGCCGTTCTTTATATCCTCGTATTCGCCGGGGTAGTACATCCAGTGCCCCTTCCTGGTGATACCGATACACATCACGTCGTACTTATCCTTCGGGATATTGTTCAGCACGGAATATGCCGAAACCAGGGAAACTTCGTGCTCGCTCGAAGCCCCTCCGAACAGCACTGCAACCTTTAACTTAGCCATATATCTCCACCCTGCACACCAATAGGTGCGTCCTTTCTGTAATGGTACAGTTTACTCAGGTGTACCTGTACATAATAACTCAGATTATATTTTACCACAAATCCTCTCTATTTTCAATAGGTAAACAGCATAAAAATCACAAAAAACCGAAGATATCCGGCGATTTACGGAGAAAACAAAAGAAAACCGCCCCCGAGGGGGCGGTAAGGTTTTTGGATCACTGCTTGAAAATATCCTTTATCTTGTCGAAGAAGCTGGTGCGTCGGGAGTAATTCTTCTCATCAAGAGTAGCTTCGAACGCCTGGAGCGCGTCCTTCTGCTTCTTATTGAGGTTTGTAGGCACTTCCACGGAAACCTGTACCAGCTGATCGCCGCGGCCGTTGCGCTGGCAGTGCTGAACGCCCTTGCCGCGGATCGTGAATACTCTTCCGGGCTGAGTTCCGGCAGGTATCGAGTACTTCATCGTACCGTCGATGGTAGGAATGTCTATCTCTGCACCGAGCGCCGCCTGCGTGTAGGTCAGCGGAACCTCGACGATTATATTGTCGCCGTCGCGCTCGAACACCTTATCCTGGCGCACGGAAATACGAACCTTGAGGTCGCCGCGAGGTCCGCCGCCGGAGCCGGCGTTGCCCTTTCCGCTCAGGCGGATTGTCTGCCCATCAGAAATACCAGCCGGAATGTTGACGGAAATCGTGACCTTCTTCTGAACCACGCCGTTTCCTGAGCACTTGGGGCAGGGAGTGTCGATTATCTTGCCCTTGCCCATGCACTTGGAGCATGCACGCGTGGACTGCATCATGCCGAACATAGTCTGCTGGCGCACGTTGACCTTACCGGTGCCGTGGCAGTCGGGACAGGTCTTTGCCTGAGTACCTTTTTTGGCGCCGGAGCCGCCGCACTCGTCGCACGGCTCAACGCGGTTGATCTCGATGTCGTGGGTGATTCCCTTACATGCCTCCATGAAGCTTATGCTCAGGGATACCACGATGTCGGATCCTCTGCGCGGTCCGTTCGTGTTAGTTCTGGAGCCGCCGGAGAATCCTCCGCCGAAGATGTTGTCGAATATATCGCCCAGGTCTATGCCGTCGCCGCTGCTGAATCCGCCGGTGAATCCTCCAAAGCCGCCGAATCCGCCGCCACCGCCGGTGCCCTGACCAGCGCCGTAGCTCGGGTCAACACCTGCGAATCCGAACTGATCGTATCTTGCCTTCTTCTGGGGGTCGGAAAGGACATCGTTCGCCTCGTTGACCTCCTTGAATTTAGCCTCAGCCTCCGGGTCGTCCGGATTGAGGTCGGGGTGGTATTTCTTCGCCATCTGGCGGTACGCCTTCTTTATCTCGGCGTCAGTGGCGCCCTTTTTCAGCCCCAGCACCTCATAGTAATCTCTCTTGTCCATTAAGTATCAACCCCCATATAATTCGGAATTCGTAATTCGGAATATGGACATTCCACCGGGAGCCTCCCTGCACGAATTCCGAATTAACCCAAAGCGCCCTGGGGTTTGGAAAGACCTCAAGGCGCCGTGTATTACCTTAGTGATTATTCGTCGATGACTTCGCCGTCAACAGGACCGTTATCCTGCTGAGGAGCTGCGCCGTCAGCGCCAGCAGCCGCACCCTGAGCCTGATAGATCTTTCCGGCTACCTCGTAGAACTCTTTCTGGAGCTCGTCCTTGGCGGTCTTGATTGCTTCAATATCAGTGCCCTTGAGCGCTTCCTTGAGAGCGTCCAGCTTCGGCTGTACCTTAGCCTTGTCGTCCTCTGTTACCTTGTCGCCGAAATCGGTCATTGACTTCTCAATCTGGTAAACCATCTGGTCTGCCTCATTGCGAGTGTCAACATCCTCCTTGCGCTTCTTGTCCTCTGCTGCGAACTGCTCAGCTTCCTTGACAGCCTTATCGATATCGTCCTTGCTCATGTTGGTGGAAGCGGTGATGGAGATGTGCTGCTCCTTGCCGGTGCCCAGATCCTTAGCGGTTACGTTTACGATACCGTTTGCATCAATATCAAAGGTAACCTCGATCTGCGGGATTCCACGGGGAGCCGGAGCGATACCGTCCAGACGGAAAGTACCGATGGACTTGTTGTCCTTAGCGAACTCACGCTCGCCCTGGAGTACGTTGATATCAACGCTCGGCTGGTTATCGGAATATGTGGAGAAGATCTGGCTCTTCTTTGTAGGAATGGTGGTGTTACGCTCGATCATTCTTGTGCAAACGCCGCCTGCGGTTTCGATACCGAGGGACAGAGGAGTTACATCGAGCAGCAGCAGACCGGTGACTTCCTTGTTGAGCACACCGCCCTGGATAGAAGCGCCGATTGCAACGCACTCATCAGGGTTGATACCCTTGAACGGCTCCTTGCCGAGGAAGTTCTTTACAGCGTCCTGAACTGCCGGGATTCTTGTGGAACCGCCGACCAGAAGGATCTTGTCGATCTCGCTCTTGTCAAGGCCGGAATCGGAGATAGCCTGCTTCAGCGGACCCATTGTGGACTCTACCAGGTCAGCGGTCAGCTCGTTGAACTTAGCCCTTGTGAGGGTTACGTTCAGGTGCTTAGGACCAGTAGCGTCAGCGGTGATATACGGGATATTTACGTTTACGGAAGTTGAGTTGGAGAGCGCGATCTTAGCCTTCTCAGCCTCGTCCTTTAATCTCTGCATTGCGAACTTGTCGCTGCTGAGGTCGATTCCATCGGACTTCTTGAACTCGCCCTTGAGGTAGTCAATTACTCTCTGGTCAAAGTCGTCGCCGCCCAGGTGGTTGTTACCAGCGGTTGCGAGAACCTCCTGAACGCCGTCGCCGATCTCGATCACGGATACATCGAAAGTACCGCCGCCGAGGTCGTAAACAACGATCTTCTGCTCTTCTTCCTTGTCAATGCCGTAAGCCAGTGCAGCGGCTGTCGGCTCGTTGATGATTCTGTGTACCTTAAGACCTGCGATCTGACCTGCGTCCTTGGTAGCCTGACGCTGGCTGTCGGTGAAGTATGCCGGAACGGTGATAACAGCGTCGTTTACCTTCTCGCCGAGGTATGCTTCAGCGTCGCCCTTGAGCTTCTGAAGTATCATAGCGGAGATCTCCTGAGGGGTGTACTTCTTGCCGTCGATATCTACCTTATAATCGCTGCCCATGTGGCGCTTGATGGAGATAACGGTCTTTTCAGGGTTTGTAACAGCCTGGTTCTTTGCCAGCTGACCAACCAGACGCTCGCCGTCCTTAGTGAAAGCTACAACGGAAGGCGTTGTTCTGGAACCCTCGGAGTTGGTGATAACTACCGGCTCGCCGCCTTCGATAACGGATACGCAGGAATTTGTTGTACCTAAGTCAATACCAATGATCTTTCCCATAATGATTTCCTCCATTCTTCTGTTCGCATGATATCATGCTATGAAAATGTTCTTGATTTACTGTGATTAATTTGCAACGGCTACCATTGCAAAACGAATTACCTTATCGTTTATCTTGTAGCCCTTGGCGAAGGTCTTTGCGACCTTTCCGCTCTCGATGTTCTCGTCGTCCACTCTCTGAACTGCCTGGTGCAGCTGGGGATTGAACTCCGCGCCGTCGCTCTCTATCTCGGTCACGCCAAGCTTCGTGAGAGTTGCCATGAAGCTGTCGTAGATCATCTGAACGCCCTGCTTATAGTTCTCGTCAGTGCATTCAGCCTGGAGCGCTCTCTCGAGATTATCCATGACCGGCAGGAAGTCCGAAACTACGTTGGAAATGATATCCGCACGAAGCTCCATCTTTTCCTTTGCGGTGCGCTTTCTGTGGTTGTCGTATTCAGCCATCGTCCGGAGAAGCTGATCCTTTACCTGAGCAAGCTCCTTTGCGAGCTTTTCGTCTGCGTCCGGCTGTTCTTCGACTACCTGTGCGTCTGCGGATTCCTCCACGGCCGCTTCTTCAGTCTGGGCGGTCTGCTCCAGATCCTTGCTATCGCTGTTCTCCATTGTCCTTGACCTCGCTTTCTATCTGAGGCGGCTTATCCGAGTCTTCAGAAAGCAGCCTGGTGATCTTGTTGCTGAAATATTCGATATAAGGGATTATCCTGCGGTAGTCCAGCCGCATCGGGCCAATGACTCCCAATGTGCCTGCGGGCTTGCCGTCCTTATAATATGTGCCGCTCACGAAGCTTGAGTTGCTTATCGCGAACGTTCCGCTGTCCTCGCCGCCGAACTTTATGTTTATCCCCGAGAACGTGCTGTCCAGCAGCGCTGAAAGCTCGTTCTTGTTTTCCAGGAACTTCATAACGTCCATCACCGGGAACTCCTGACATTCGATCAGATTGCTCTGACCCTGTACGTCAACGTTGCCCTGCATGAGGTCGTTCGAAAGCTCGCACACTGCGTCAAGCAGCGGCGAAAGCGTGACCATGTAAGCGCCGAGAGCCTCGGTCAGCCTGTTCATGTAGTCGTCGGTCATTTCCGCGAGGTTCACGCCCTGGAGGTTCTTGCTGACGAAGTTCGTGAAGAACTCCATCTGCTCGTTCGTAAGGTCGAACTGCATGCGGCACACACGGTTCTTTATCGCGCCAGTGCTCGTTATCATCAGCAGGACGTACATGCGCCGTCCGGTCGGGATAACGTCCACCTTGGTGATCACCGAGAACTGTGAAACGTGGTTCGTGGAATACGTCGCGCATTTCGTGATCTCGGCAAGCGCTGCGGAAGCGCTCTCGACTATCGCTTCCTCCGGGGAGGAGCTGCTGTCCTGAGCCGCCTTTTCAAGCATTCCGTCGATACGCTCCATGTCCTTCTGCTCAAGCGGCAGCGGATCCATTAGGTTGTCGATATAGAACCTGTAGCCCTTATATGTGGGAACTCTTCCTGCGGAGGTATGTGGGTGATCGAGATAACCCTCCTGCTCAAGAGCCGCCATCGTGTTTCTGATCGTGGCAGAGGAAACCGAGATGTCCGGTTTTTCGGCAAGCGCCTTTGAACCCACCGGCTCGCCTGTTCTGATATACTCGTCAACTATCGCCGAGAGTATTTTCATTGATCTGGTATCCAATCTGACCACCTTCCTCAGGTTTTAGCACTCTATCTCTCTGAGTGCTAAATATAATTTAACACGTTTTCGCCAAAAAGTCAAGTGTTTTCAGAAAAAAAATATCCAAACTCGCACAATTTTTTCATAATCCTTTTGTGCAAGTTTACTATACAGTTATTGGAAACGGCTTTGCAGCCGCAAATAAAGGGTGCGGACAGCCCTTCGGATATCCGCACCTGATTCATTCAGCGGCAAGCGCCGCGTTTATAATGGAATCCAGCTTCATCATAGCGGCTTCCCTCAGCTCCTCGGGCAGGGATTCCCCGTTCCTGCGGCGCAGCCTGGCGGAAACCTGCACCTCCCCGGAATCCAGCCGCTTGATTTTTATGCAATACGCCTCGCAGCTGTGCTCCCTGCCGCCGTGGGAGAATGTGAGCGGCACCCGGTCGGAATCACCGGAAAGCAGCATTGCACCGGCGGTGGTTTCGCTGTCCAGTCTTGAGGTCAGCCTTCCCCCGGAGAGCACTCTGGCTCCGGTCAGCACCGCGGTCAGCCCCTCCTCGTCGGCGGTCATTCCGAAACCGTTCTGCTCCGGCGAAAACAGCGGTATCATGGATTCTCTCCCCGCTGCTGAGTTATTGAGCAGCGTCAGCAGATCAGCTTTCGGAGAAATTCCTGCGCGGTTGGCGTTCTCTATCATGTCCACTGGTTTCTGAGCGGCGGTCATTCCTTCGGTAAAGTGCAGATCCGTGATCAGTTCCGGGTCGTCGGCGCAGCACACCATGGTGTTCAGACTCAGCCGCATATCCCTGGCGGCGGTTTCCAGCAGCGGAATCACGTCGGTTTCCGAGAATCCGCTGCCGAGTATCAGCAGCCGGGTCTCGCTCATATAGATCTCCTTGCCGTCGGTGAGCGAGATGTCGTCCACCGCCGCCGCAAATGTTTCGCCACGTCCGGTTACCTTTATCACATTCTCGTTTGACGGGTCGATCTCTCCGCCGCTTCCTCCGCCGGAGCTGAACAGAAGCGCGCTGACGATATATTCATGCCCGTCGTGGTCTATCGCCGCTGCCTGGATTATCGCCCTGCCGCCAAGCTCGGTGGCTTCGCAGCCGGAGAGAAGAATTATTCCTGCAAGTACCGCTGACGACAGGAACCGTTTCATGCGTCCACCTCCTTTTTCCGGCATTCCCCGAGAATCGAAAATGCGGAGAACAGCATCATTCCGCAGCGGAATGCCGCCGCCAGTATCCACACGGCGCAGGTGATTCCGTCCAGGCGTTTGAACAGCACTATATCCGACAGGGACGCCGCGGCAGCCAGCGGATATTCCGTCATGCTCTGGTATTCCCCGAGCACGGCGCCAAAGAACACGCACAGCAGCGCTGCTGACAGGACTCCTGCCAGGGCGTACCACAGCACCGCCGCGCCGGAGCGCGTCCCGGATTCAGCCTTACCGCTGTCCCGGACGTAGGGCAGAAGCGCCGCAAATACGAGATATTCACCGCTGCGCGTCAGGCGGTCTATCAGGTCGGTCACGAAAAGTTCCGTCGTCCACTGCGGAAGTTCCCGGTCGAACCTCATATATGGGATATCCGCGAGTATCGCCAGCAGCGTAATCACCGCTGCCGCCGCCAGAAACAGCACTCCGGCGCGCGCCTGCGCTTCAGCGCCTTTCACGGCAGAATAAACCGCGAAGCCGAGTAGGAGCAGTGCGATGAGCAGCACCGGTGTGCTGGTCAGCAGAATACGCTGAGCGAACTGCGAGGAATACACCGCCGTGCGCGCCGTGAATCCTCCCAGCAGGAATGCCGCACTCACTGCCGAAGCCCAGCCCCAGAAGCGGTTCCTGCGCCATATTGCGGCGTAAAATGCGCGCCCCTTGAAGGAATACACGATCAGCGGCAGCGCCACCACAAAGCGTATCACCTCCGCGGTGAACGCCGCCGCAAGTCCCGTGCCGCCGAATCCGCCTCTGGATGGATAAACCATTTCCGACGATATCCGCATCAGAAGCAGGATACAGAACAGCTGCGACGCGCTTATCTTGTGTGAATTATCCTGCATGGTCACTCCTTGTTCATATGATTTCCGTTTAGTCCCTGCAGTGTGACGTCGCCCTTCTGGAGCCTCCGCCACCCGGCGCGCACCAGCATATCCCGGCTGCTGCGAGGATTGAACGGCGATATAGGCGACATATACGGCACGCCGTAGGTGTTGAGGGAGCACATCTTTATAATAATGACGCCCACCGCCAGCATGATTCCGTATAATCCGAAGATACCGCCGGCAAAAATATAGATGAACCTCAGCAGCACCGTCCGCTCGTAAAGCGCCGGGACGACAAAGCTGCACAGTCCGCTCAGCGCCACGATGAGCACCATCGGCGCACCGACTAAACCTGCGTTCACCGTGATGTCGCCGATGACGATTCCGCCGACGACACCTATCGCATGACCGATAGGCCGCGGCAGGCGAATCCCGGCTTCCCGGAGTATCTCATACAGGAAGTGTATCAGCAGACACTCCGCCATAAGGGAATAGGGCGCGGTCTGCTCCGCGGCGGCGAGGTTCAGTATCAGCGCCGACGGGAGCATCTCCGGGGAATACGCCGCCACCGCCACATAGGCTCCCGGTAGGAACAGCGTAATGAAATACGCCGTCAGACGGAGCATTCTTATAAATAGCGCATAAAATGGCTTCTGGGTGTAGTCGTCCATCGTCTGGAAATTCTCAATGAACAGGTATGGCACGGTCAGTGCGAACGGAGTCCCGTCCACAAGTATCCCGACTCTGCCCTCATAAAGCTTCGCTGCAAAGCTGTCCGGACGTTCGCAGGTGCCGCACTCCGAAAAGAACCAGCCGCCGCTTCCCTCCAGAAACGGCTGAATATAGCCGCTCTCCAGTATGGTGTTCAGCTTCACCTCGCCAAGACGGCGCCTGACCTGCTCCAACAGCGCCGGGGAAACCTTATCGCTCAGGTAGCACAGGCAGATATCCGTATTGCTCCGCTCTCCCATCGCCGACATTTCGAACACCAGCGTTGGCGACTTGATGCGGCGGCGTATCAGCGCCATGTTCCGTCGGATAACCTCGACGAATCCCTCGCGGCTGCCGCGGACGTTCAGCTGACTGGAAGGCTCGTCCACGCCCCTCGATGGGTAGCCCTGGATCCCGATGGCGATCCCCCGGGCGCAGCCGTCCACCAGGACTATCGCAAATCCGCTCTGCATTTTCAGCGTGAGGTCGCCAAGGTTTGATATCTCCAGCTGCTCCGCCGCGATGAGGTATCTTTCGAACAGCCGCGCCATTATCTCGTCCGGCGGCAGCTGCTCCTTATTATCAACGTTGTTCAGCTTGCTGTATATCAGCTGCGCCAGCGTGTCAGTGTCTGCCATTCCCTCGCAGGTTATCACCGCTATATTGCTTCCGCACAGCATTCCGTCCTTGATTATCACATCGCTGGAGCCGCCGGTGAATGCCTTCAGCCGCTCCAGATTCACCGCCAGCGACTTGTCTATCGGAAGCTCCGGCGGCAGCGATGTGTGAACGCTTTTTTCCATGCTCTGCACCTTCTTTCTGCTGTATTTTTAACATTTTACGTTGAAATATTCAGCGTTTTGTGGTACAATAAATTTCAGAAGGCATTAACAGGCAATAACAACGAGGTGTAATATTATGATACAGCAACTCACAGAAAAGATGATAGGATACTTCTCCGGCGACCCCAAGCGGATACAGCACTTTATAAAAGTACATGCGTTCTCCCGGTACATCGGGCTGAGGGAGCTGCTTCCGGAGCACGATCTGTTCGTACTGGAGTGCGCCGCGTTAGTCCACGACATCGGCATAAAGCCGGCGGAGGCGCAGTACGGCGAGTGCGGAGGGAAACTCCAGGAGCGCCTGGGACCTCCCGAAGCAGAAAAGATACTTACGGAACTTGGGTTCGCTGCCCGGGACATCGAGCGAATCTGCTGCATGATAGCGCACCATCACACCTACGACGTGATAGAGGGCAGGGATCTGCAAATACTCATCGAGGCGGATTTCATCGTCAACCTGTTCGAGGACGGAGCTTCCATGAGCGCAGTGACCGCAGCGTACCGTAAAATATTCCGCACCGAAAGCGGAAAGGCGCTGCTGCGCACCGTGTTCGGCATACCGGAGAGCGAATCATGAAATTCATAGTAGCCATGATGAGCTTCGCCGACCAGGCGGAGCAGTTCGTCCGGGATTTCAACGACCGTCTGCACAGGCTTTTCGGTAAGCGCACCGATGTGATGGTTCAGCTCATCAACTATCTGCTGATCGTTCTGGGAATATCCAGTCCGCTGCTGCTCTGGCTGGCAAGGGTGCCGTTCCCGGTGCATATCATCGTGATTGTTCTGTTTCTGATGTACCTGGTGGTATTCAGCTTCTACCCCTCGCTGAGAAGTTATCCTACTTTGCGGCTCCGGGTGCTTGGCAACGGCTCCGATCATATCCACGCGTTCTTCGTGACGGGCACGGTCTGCCTGTTCATCGAGGGCGCAGTTCTATGGGCGGCTTTTTCCGGGAGGATCCCTCCGGAGCCTGCCGTGGAATTCAGCGTTGTGTTTTTCCTGGCGGAACTGGTGATATTCTGGAACGGAATAATCCGGGTGTACTGCACTTCCGTCCAGCTGGGGATAAAGTACCGCGCCTGGGGTATCGCCCTGGGAATGGTCACCCCGGCAAACCTGGTCATGCTGGCACTTATCTACCGTAAAGTCCGCCGTGAGTGCGCCGAGGACTGCCGGAAAGCCGTCATAAACGCCGACCGCCGGGACGATCAGCTCTGCCGGACGAAATATCCGCTCCTGTTCGTGCATGGGGTATTCTTCCGGGATAGCAAGCTGGTGAACTACTGGGGGCGCATTCCGGCGGAGCTGGAGGCAAACGGCGCCGAGGTATTCTACGGCGAGCAGCAGTCCGCGGCGTCCATTGAAAAAAGCGGTGCGGAGCTTGCCGTGCGTATAAAGAAACTGGTGCAGAAAACCGGCTGCGGCAAGGTAAACATCATCGCCCATTCCAAGGGTGGACTCGACTCGCGTTACGCGATATCACGACTGGGCTGCGATAAGTATGTCGCTTCGCTTACGACGATCAATACGCCGCACCACGGCTGCCTTTTCGCGGAGTATCTGCTGAATACTGCGCCGGAGAGGTTCGTGCGAACCATAGAGAAGATCTACAATTCCGCATTCATGCGCATCGGCGACGAGGACCCGGACTTCCTTGCCGCAGTCAGCGATCTGACCAACAGCCGCTGCGAAAGCTTCAACGAAAGCACTCCGGACATGCCCGGGGTAGTGTACCAGAGCGTAGGCTCCCACGCAAGCTGCTCACGGTCCGGGCGTTTTCCGCTGAACTTCTCCTACCCGATCGTGAAGAAATTCGACGGCGACAACGACGGACTTGTGGCGCTCACCTCCGCGCCCTGGGGAGAAAACTTCACCGTACTCCACCCGACGGGACGCCGCGGAATCACCCACGCAGACGTAATAGACCTCAACCGCGAGGATATCCCGGGTTTCGACGTTCGGGAATTCTATGTGCAGCTGGTTCACAAGCTGAAGCAGCGCGGGCTCTGATAAAAATCCGGCGATGGAATCCCACCGCCGGATTTCTATATCGTGCGCCATCAAACGGCGCTATCCTTATCAGACTTCGTGGTCCTTATAAACAGGACGCTGACGAATAACACCACCACTTCAACGACAGGCATTACGAGCCACAGGCTGCCGCCGTCAAACATCATCGGGAAGGTAAAAATTGCGGCGCTGCTCAGAATAATATTCCGAAGCAGCGAAATGCACAGGGATTTCCTGACGCTCAGGACGGACTGCAAATAATATGAGCTCAGCAGGTTTATTCCCATCGGCAGGAATACCACGAAATACGTCCGTATCGCGTGCCGTGCAAGGGCTTCGATATCCGCCGTGACCTCCATGAACGCTCCGCATATTCCCAGGGGAACAGTATTCCGCTCAGCGAAAATACTGTGCCCATGACCGCGATGGTGAGGTAGGACATTCGCCTTATCCCACGGATCCTGTCCCACTTGCCGGCGCCGTAATTCGTCGCAATTATCGGCTGGATAGTCTGCCCTACGCCGGTAAACAGGGAGTTCACCAGGATAACGCAGTTCGAAATAACGCTGTAAACCGACAGCGCGGACTCCCCACAGTAATTCAGTATCTGGACGTTAAAAAGCAATACGATGAATCCGTTCGCGAGCTCATTAAAGAAGCTGGAGAACCCGTTTCCGATTATCTGCCCCACGCTTGAAAGCACATGCTTCGGTTTTATGAATTTCAGTCCGTTTTTCCTGCTGAAAAAATGCGTGGTTCCAACCGTGACCTGGACCACCATTCCAAGCACTGACGCCAAAGCGGCTCCGCCGATACCCATATTGCACGGGAATACGAACACGATGTCCAGCACGATATTCACCGCGCCGCCCGACAGCACTCCTGCCATAGCGCGGTTCGGGTCGCCGTCAGCGCGCACGAATATCGCAATAAAGTTGGAGAACACGGCTACCGGAAGGAATATGTCTATGTATTTCATATACGCCATCGCATAGGGATAAAGTGTGTCATTTGCTCCCATCAACCGCAGCAGCGACGGCATGCCGAATCCATAAGTCAGCCACAGTATCACCGAGATCAGCGCCAGCGCAAAAAATGACAGCGTAAAGAATCGGTTCGCTTTAGCGTGATCTCCGGTTCCACGGCTTACATTCATCTGAACTGAGCCGCCGACTCCGAACAGGATCCCCGAGGACATCAATATGCACAACAGCGGAGTGGTGATACTGAGCGCGGCAAGCGCGTCCGCTCCTACACCTTTTCCGATAACCACCGCGTCCGTCAGCGTGTAAATCGACATCACCATCGCACTTCCCAGTGATGGGATAAGGAAGCGGAAGTATAGCTTTTTCAGATTGTCTTTCAGGAAATCCATTGTTGTTCCTCCAATAAAAAAAGCCAGGTAAGACCTTACGTCTTATCTGGCTCATTTTGATCATGTCCCTATCCGGGAATCTCATTCGTGTATGAAACACCTTGCAAGGTGCGTTTGACGCACCGTCCGACCGAACTATTATAGCAGAGAACACGGTAGTTGTCAAGGCTTTCTGCAACTTTTTCCGAGAAATCGCCGGGCTTCCTGGATCACGATTTGCGCTCCACGAAGCATTACCCCATAAACTGAACCAGCTCCTTCACCAGCAGCTCCGGGTGGTTGATGATGTCGCCATGTCCGAATCTGGTGAAGCAGAGGACAGTCAGCTTAGGGTATGTCGCTTTCAGCTTCTGTATCGCCTTGGGAAATCCGAGCGGTAGAGGTAAAGCCCTGCTTCCCAGGTCGCCCGGACGGATTCCAGGCTGATATTGTCCGGAATGCGGTTCATCATGGTCTGCATTCCCTGCTCCGTCTGCCCCATGAATTTCAGCACCCATGCAGGCATGGACTTTTCGTGCGCCATCTTGTACTGCTTCTTCGGCATGATTTTCAGCAGCAGCTTGTTCATCGCGCCGAAATCCAGATACTCCGGTCCGCTGAGTATCATGTGGTCTATCCGGACCTTCGGGGAGGATTTCAGAAAAACCGCCGGTACGCTGCCGATGGACTCCGCAAACAGCATGTCCAGATGACCGCCGAGTTCCGCGCAGATGTACTCCGCCAGCCTGTCCGCCTGCCCCTGCGCCGTTGTGTATGTCGTGGTTCCCGTGCCGTCAAATCCGTCCTTTTCAGTGTCAATGAATATCTTTTTCATAGTCAGCTCCCGTATAATGGGTTAGTCTGGACTAATTCAATCACATAATAAAAAGAACACCGTCTGTTCCAACTATAAATAATACCACAAAACCCGCCGGAAGTCAAGCGGTCAGTCCGCCGAATTGGTCAGACAATACAATAACACAAAAATTATTTTTACCATGACACGACTTGCGGTTTTCTCATAACTGTGATTCAATGTAATTAATACTAGGGAACCTCTAAAAACCGGTTTGAAAAGGGAAAATGGGTAGAGTGCGCCGAATGC